>Ga0100380_10003047_pt1 | contig 17850 bp, 13 predicted proteins | sample CryGeymeta201504_FD_80417 | JGI IMG/M metagenome (GOLD analysis project Ga0100380, IMG submission 80417) | Groundwater microbial communities from Crystal Geyser aquifers in Utah, USA - Crystal Geyser metaG 2015-04 | ecosystem: Environmental > Aquatic > Deep subsurface > Groundwater | place... | reverse complement strand
TGGTTTTCAAACCATATTTTTGCAAACCTAAATAACCAACTGCGCCATGAGGATCAGTAATATAATTTGAATTGGTATAGATTTTTTTCATTGCTTCACGTGTTTCATCATCTGTAAAACTGAAAGATGAAAAAGCAGTTTTTAAATCTGCGAAATTATTTTCAAAAAGCTCTTGAATTCTGATAAAATTACTCGGATTTCAAACATCCATTGCATTTGAAATGGTAGGTTTTGATGGTTTTGGAGCGTATTTTCCATCAATCAAATAGTTTGGAACGGTGTCATTGATATTGGTTGCTGCAACAAAATGTTTGATAGGTAATCCTAGTTTTTGAGCCATAATTCCAGCACAAATATTTCCAAAGTTTCCACTTGGAACTGAAAAAACAAGTTCTTTGTTCAAACTTTTTAGGGTTTTAAAAGCATAGAAATAATAGAACATTTGTGGCAACCAACGTGCAACATTGATGGAATTTGCTGAGGTTAATTTTCTGGCAATTTCAGCATCTAAAAATGCTGTTTTTACCATTTCTTGGCAATCATCAAAAACACCATTAACCTCCAAAGCAGTAATATTTTGACCCAAAGTTGTCAATTGTTTTTCTTGAATATCACTCACTTTTCCTGATGGATATAAAATGACCACATTCACACCTTTTGTACCCAAAAAACCATTAGCAACTGCGCCTCCAGTATCTCCGGAAGTAGCTACCAAAACAGTAACTTCTTCGTTGTTATTTTCATTAAAATATTCCAAACATTTCGCCATAAATTTTGCTCCAACATCTTTAAAAGCCATGGTTGGTCCATGAAATAATTCTAAGGAAGCACAATTTTCATCAATTTTTACCAAAGGAAAATCAAAAAAAATCGTCTCAGAAATGATGTCTTTTAATTTTTCTTCAGGAATTTCATCACCCACAAATTGTTTAATGACTTCAAACGCAATTTCATGATGAGAATATTTTTCAATATTTTCAAAAAAATCAGTTGAAATTGGACTTATTTTTTCAGGAAAATACAAAACTCTATCTGGAGCAATACCACTAATGACAGCATTTTTAAAGTTTGTTTTTGGAGAATTATGATTTAGACTGTAGTAGTTCATGTTACTTTTTTTCAAGAATTTTTATCCCTTCATTATTCACTTTCGAAATAAAAGCTGTTGCTTCAATTCCTGTGTTTTTATAATTATGTTGAATCGCATCAAACACTTTTTCAGCAATTGCATCACCTTTGCAAAGCGCAAAAATAGTTGGACCTGAGCCACTAATTCCTGCGCCTAAGGCACCTGCTTTTAATGCATTATTTTTTACCAAATCAAAGTAAGGAATGAGTTTTTTACGATAAGGTTCCACAATAATATCGACCAAAGAATGCCCAATTAATTGGTAGTTATCAGCATACAAACCAGCAATTAATCCACCTACATTTGCCCATTGAGTTACGGCATCTTTCAGAGGAATTTCTTTTGGCAAAACCTCTCTTGCATCTTTGGTTTTGATTTCAATTTGTGGATGAATTGCCACCAATCGTAATTCATTTGGAACAGGTAATTTTATGATTTCTAACGGATTGTAACTTCTTACTAAGATAAAACCTCCATACGTTGCAGCAGCTACATTATCAGCAATTTGCGAACCACAAGCCACTTCTTCTCCAAACATGGCATATTTGGTCAATTCTAGTTCAGAAAAAAGATTTTGCAAAAATTGATTCGAACCAAAAGCTGCGCCAGCAGCACTTGCAGCACTACTTCCCAAACCACTTCCTGGAGAAAATCCTTTGTGAATGGTCATTGAAATTCCAAAATCAGCATTGGTTTCTAGCAACATTTTTTTCACAACAGCACCAGCTGCGTTTTTGTCTACATCAAAAGGTAAATTTGCTCCAGTAATTTCGGTAATTTTTACGCCTTTTTCAATTGTTTTTGTAAACGTCATTTCGTCACCAACAGCATCAATTGCAAATCCGAGTGAATCAAATCCACAAGAGACATTGGCAACTGTTGCTGGGGAAAATATTTTTAGATAATTCAATTTTTTTTAGTTTAAATGTTTGAAATGTTTCAAGTTTAAAACTCAAAAATAGATAATTCTTAATTCTCAATTTATAATTCTTACTTAATTATTCCCAATTCTGATAACATCTGCAAAAATTCCTGAGGCAGTCACTTCAGCTCCAGCTCCTGCACCTTTTATCAACAATGGATTTTTTGAATATCTGTCAGTAAAAAATAATACAATATTATCACTTCCCTCCAAATTGTAAAATGGATGATGTGGAGGTATTTCTTGCAAACCAACATTGGCTTTTCCATCAACAAATTCAGCTACATATTTCAATCTACAGTTTTTTGAAGCGGCCTTTTGATAGATTTCTTGAAATTGATTTTCAAATTTCAATAATGAATCAAAAAAGCTTTGATTATCAATAGTTTCTAAACTTTCTTTTGGTAAAAAAGCTTGATTTTGAATGTCTTTCAATTCTAAAGAATGACCACTTTCACGTGCTAAAATCAATATTTTTCTGGCAACATCAATACCACTCAAATCAATTTTTGGATCTGGCTCAGTATATCCTTCTTTTTGCGCTTGCATAACTACACTTTGGAAGGTGGTTTTTTCATTAAAATTGTTAAAAATAAAATTCAAACTGCCTGATAAAACTGCTTGAATTTTTTGTACGCTATCGCCTGAATTTATTAAATTTTTTAGCGTATCAATAATTGGTAAACCTGCACCAACATTGGTTTCAAACAAAAATGGCGCATTGTATTTTCTTGAAATTGCTTTCAGATTTTTATAATTATCTAAGTTTGAAGCACAAGCAATTTTATTGCAAGTCACCACGGCAATACTTTCTCTCAAATAATTTGAATACATAGCTGCAACTTGCTCATTGGCAGTATTATCAATAAAAACGGAGTTGCGTAAATTTAGCAATTTGGTGTTGTTGAAAAATCCGTCTAAACTTGCAGTTTCTCCATTTTCTAGTTCATTTTTCCAGTTTGATAGAGAAATTCCGTTTCTATCAAAAACCATTTTCTTAGAATTTGAAATTCCAATCATACGAATATTGAGTTTTAAATGTTCTTTCAAATGATTTTTCTGTTGATGCAATTGCGCTAAAAAACGTTCACCAACATTGCCAATTCCAGTGACAAAAAGGTTTAATTGTTTTATTTTTTCTTCGAAAAATTGCTCATGCAAGGTGTTCAACGCTTTTTTGGCATCTTTTTTATTGATAACTGCCGAAATATTTTTTTCTGAAGAACCTTGTGCAATTGCTCTGATATTCACATTATTTTTTCCAAGCGCACTGAACATTTGCCCACTTAAACCTTGGTGATTTTTCATGCTTTCGCCAACAACTGCAATGATTGCCAAATCATTTTCAATATGAATTGGTTTGATTTTTTTTCGTTCAATTTCTATAGAGAAGGTTTCTTCTAAAGAAAGTTTTGCTTTTGGAGCATCATTCTCATAAATTCCCACACAAATAGAAAATTCTGAGGAAGCTTGCGTGATGAAAATCACATTGATTTTTTGTTGAGAAAGTGTTTCAAAAAGCCGTTTCGAAAAACCAGGAATTCCAACCATTCCACCACCTTCAAGAGTTATCAAACTGATGTTTTCAATGTGCGAAATTCCTTTGACTGCCCCGTTTTTTTGAGGATTATTGGAAATTAAAGTTCCTGAATTTTCAGGTTCAAAGGTATTTTTGATTCTGATAGGAATTTCTTTTCGCAGTGCAGGCTGAATTGTTGGTGGATAAAGCACTTTTGCACCAAAATGTGACAATTCCATGGCTTCTTCGTATGAAATTTCTTTGATGGCAAATGCCTGTTTTACGATGGTTGGATTGGCTGTAAACATGCCACTCACATCTGTCCAAATTTGTAATTCATCAGCATCCAAAGCAGCTGCAAAAATAGCTGCAGAGTAGTCTGAGCCTCCTCTTCCTAAAGTAGTGATTTCGCCAATTGAATTTGACGAGATAAATCCACCTAAAACAGTTACTTGATGAGTATTTTGATTGAAAAAATTGACAATATTTGTATTAGTTTTCGCAAAATCTACTTGTCCATTTAAGTAATTATTATCTGTAATTAGGAGTTGATTACTTTCAAAATGTGTTGCATCAAACGATTCTTTTGCGGCATTTGCAATAATAAAAGAAGATAGTTTTTCGCCAAAACTTGACACTTTTGCTAAGGTTTTATTGGACAATTCTTGCAATAAAAATATGCCTTCATAAATAGATAATAATTTGTCAAACAACGAGTTTACTTTTTCTAAAACAATTTCTAGGTCGTTTTGAATCAATTCATTGATGGTTTTAAGATGCAATTCTTTGATGTTTTCCAATTGTTTTTTAGCTAGAGAAATATCGTTCAAAGCATGGGTTGCTCCAGCTAATAAATGATCAGTCGTTTTTCCAAAAGCGGAGACAACCACTGCAATTTTTGTTTCTTTTGATGCGTTAGAAACAATCTTTAACACTTTTTTTATGTTATCTGAATTGGCTACTGATGAGCCTCCGAATTTTAATACTTTCATCTTGTAAAGGATAAATAGTTTGATTGATTTTGATTTATTTTTATTTCGAATTTTCTTCGAAATAATATAGGCGAGTTAATATAATTAGCGAAAACCCCTAAAGGGTAAATGTGGTGGTTGTGTCTATAGTTTGGTTTGCAGAAGGGCAAAAAACTGACATTGTTTTTAAAATCTCTGAATGTATGTTAAAGATATTCATGCCGTAAAAGTAGTAGTTAAAATTATTTTAGAGCTTCTAAATATTTATATTTTTTTAATTTTTAAAAATAAATACAAATTTCATAAAAAAGCAAAGTAAAAAATAAAGAATAGTTATTTTTTAGCATTAAAAATTATTTTTTCTTTAATTATCGTTGCAATAGGTTTGTTTTCAATTTTACTTTCTAACCAAGATAAAATATCCAAGTACAAGAAGGCTCTTTTTTCATAAGGATGATTTTCATATTTCTTTAATCTGGCATGAATTTTTTTGAATTCATTCTTAATGTCGTGGGGAAAAACATCGCTTAAATCTCTGATAGAAGTGATGAATTCTTTTTGAACTTCTTGCAAATTTTCCATTTTAATCAAAAACTTGTAGGTGTCTAAAAATTGTCTTTCAAGGTCATAATCCAAACCACATTCATAGTGTGCAATCAAATTTAAAACCCTAGCAAAACATTGTAAATCTTCGCCCGCATTTAAGTTTTTTGAATGAATAATTTCTTTTAAATATTTGATACAAAGTTCATTTTTGCCCATTCCAAAATACAAACAAGCAATTTTATAATACAACATTACAATATGATGAGAATCCAATCTGCTTTGATATTGCTCAATTTTTTTGTTGATAATTGCTACTAGATATTCGCCTTCTGCAAAGGTGGCTTCTAAGAAATGCAAATGCAATTTATTTGCATACAAATATTGAAAAATCAGCACCTCAGTATTGGTATTTAAAGGAACATAATTTTGTGCAACATCCTCTTCAAAAGTGTTTAATTCGTCTTTGAAAGTGCTAATTTTCTTCACAAAAAAAGACGCTTCTAACAAGTAATTTTTTCTCTTTAAGTAAAAAACGGGATGAAAGGCAATCAGTTTTTTATTCTCCTGAAAAAGGCTGACCCATTTTTTGGCATATTTATAACTTTGTAAAAAATCTTGGGTCAATAAACTGAACCACAAATGCGATTTATATAACCATAATTTTTCTCTAAAACCAAATGTATTATAATCATATTCAGGTAGTTTACCGTAAAAATAACTGTTGATAAATTCTAATTCTTCGTTGTTTTTTACATACCCATTTTGCAACAAATGACTATACAATTGTAATGACAAATTAGAGAGTTTGCTAGCAATTACATTTTGTTGACTCAAGGTTTTTGCTTGCTCTGAAAGTTGGTCAGCTCTGTTACTTAAACTTCGTGTAATGTATTGTGTTTCAATTACTTTTTCAAGTTCTACAATTTCGTAGGCAATGTTTTTTTCTTCATTTTCGAGCGCAAAATTTTTGGCTTTGTCCAATAATTTTAAACTCTGTTTATACAACCCTTTTTGATATAAAACTGTCGCAAAGTCAAGTTGTTCTCTGATTTGAATTCGGATATTTTTATGTGCAGGATTTAGTCGAAGACTTATAAGAATTTGCTTGTATAAATGTGCTTTTAAATTAGAAAGTTGTTGTTTTGAAACAATCCCACTTTTGATGATTTCTTTCTCATTATACACTTTTAGTTTTTCTAAAAATTTAAAAAGTGAAAAGAATTTGGCATCTTCATTGCCTCCTAATCTGCCAACATACAGATTAAATTGTCTTTTTTCGGACTTGGTTAAAGACTTAATCAGTACAAAAAGAGCATCATTTTGTTGATTGGCTAATGTAATGTTATTAATCATAAGTATCTAAAATACAATTGTTTACTATGTTTAATTTATGGTTTAGATATCGTGCAAAAAGCAATTTTATATTCTTAATTGCAATGCCAATATATATATTTGGTGGTTCACAAAGATAATCTTTACAGAAATTATGCAAGATAATAAAGTACAAATTTTTGATACCACACTTAGAGATGGAGAGCAAGTTCCAGGATGTAAATTGGATACCAAACAAAAATTAATCATTGCTGAAAGATTGGATTTACTGGGTGTAAACGTCATTGAAGCTGGTTTCCCAGTATCAAGTCCAGGAGATTTTATATCGGTTTCAGAAATCGCAAAAATTGTAAAAAATGCGACTGTTTGTGGATTGACAAGAGCTGTTGAAAATGACATAAAAGTAGCTGCTGAAGCATTGAAATTTGCAAAATTCCCAAGAATTCATACAGGAATTGGAACCAGTGATTCTCATATAAAATTTAAGTTTAATTCCACCAAAGAAGAAGTTATTTAACGAGCAATAAAAGCAGTTTCTTATGCAAAATCATTTGTTGAAGATGTTGAATTTTATGCTGAAGATGCAGGAAGAACTGACAACGAATTTTTGGCAAAAGTGTGTGAAAAAGTCATCAAAGCTGGAGCAACTGTGTTGAATATTCCTGATACAACAGGCTATTGTTTGCCTGAAGAATATGGTGCCAAAATGAAATATTTACGAGATAATGTCAAAGGAATAGAAAATGTAACACTTTCTTGTCATTGTCATAATGATTTAGGAATGGCAACTGCCAATTCAATTGCAGGCGTGATTAATGGCGCTCGTCAAATAGAATGCACTATCAATGGCATTGGAGAACGTGCTGGAAATACTGCTTTAGAGGAAGTTGTGATGATTTTGAAACAACATCCATATTTGAATTTAGAAACTAGTATCAATACCAAATTATTATATGATACCAGTATTTTGGTGCGCGAAAGTATGGGAATGCCAGTGCAACCAAACAAAGCCATTGTGGGTGCAAATGCCTTTGCACACAGTTCAGGAATTCATCAAGATGGTGTGATTAAAAACAGAGATACTTATGAAATCATGAATCCTGAAGATGTTGGAGTAACTGAAAGTGCGATTGTTTTAACTGCAAGAAGTGGAAGAGCAGCTTTGGCTTACAGAGCAAAAAAAATTGGCTATGAATTGACCAAAGTGCAATTGGATATTGCTTACGATACTTTTTTATCAATAGCTGATAAACAAAAAGAAGTGAAAGACCAAGATATTCATGGAATCATGAAAAAAGTGAACGCTTTCTCAAAAATTGAGATAGTTTAAATGAATCAAACTCTTGTCTTCGGAAGGTATTTGTAAGATATAAAAAGTTATCAATCAACCAGAAAAATAAAGCAACTACTTTTTTTAAAGCAAATTTCAATAAAAAATTACAATGAAAGTTACAATTGCAATGATTCCAGGAGATGGCATTGGCCCCGAAGTTTTGAATCAAACAAAGAAAGCATTAGATGCTATTGCAGATACCTATAATCATGTTTTTTTATATAAAGAAGGATTGATGGGCGCTTGTGCTATTGAAGAGACAGGAAATCCACTTCCTGACAAAACCCTTGAAATTTGTAAAAAAGCAGATGCTATTTTAGTAGGTGCTATTGGTGATGCAACTTTTGAAAATACTACCACTGCAAAAATAACGCCTGTTCAAGGATTGTTACGTTTACGAAAAGAATTGGGCTTGTTTTGCAATATTCGTCCCATTAAGATTTATGATAATTTGTTGAATAATTCTCCTTTAAAAAGAGAATTTATCTCAGGAACAGACATTTTAATATACAGAGAATTGACGGGTGGCATTTATTTTGGAATTAAAGAATTGAGTGATGATGGACAAAATGCCTTTGATGGTTGCTCCTATTCTATAGATGAAATTTCAAGAATTGCACATTTGGCATTTAAATCTGCTCAAAAAAGAAGAAAAAAAGTAACATTGGTTGACAAGGCAAATGTTTTAGAAACCTCCCGTTTGTGGAGAAAAACAGTTACAGAAATTGCCGAAGAATATCAAGATGTTGTGTTGGAATTTTTGTTTGTTGACAATGCTGCAATGCAAATTATTTTAAATCCAAAACAGTTTGATGTCATTCTAACGGAAAATTTATTTGGTGATATCATTGCTGATGAAGCTAGCGTAATTTCTGGTTCAGTGGGTTTGTTAGCATCAGCCTCTATTGGTAAAAAAACGGGATTATTTAAGCCAATTCATGGGCACCTTTCAAATTTTAAAGGAAAAGATTGCGCAAATCCATTAGCCTCTATTTTATCAGCTTCTTTAATGCTGCAGCATTTAGGATTGCATGAAGAAGCATTTGCTATTGAAAGAGCTGTTGAAAAATCAATTCAATTAGGCATTACTACCGAAGATATGAAAGGGAAAAATCAATATGTGGCAACAACTTCAAAAGTAGGTGATTTTATTGCAGATTATATTGCCAATCAAGAAGACAGTAATTTAAATTTTCAAAATATTCACATGGGACAAAGTACTATAATTTAAAGACAAATTATCAGTACTCATTTAAGATTCCCTCAAGATAAGAGGTTTTTTTTATCAACTAATTTTTAAAATTAGATTTCATAATAAAATATAGTTAAAATATTTAAAATCAAATAGTTATAACTTTTTTTGAACATGTGAATTTAAAAGTTTACACAAAAAAATGAACAATAAAATTTGATAAACAACCTATTTTTGTTAACAAAACGAAGTTTTTAATACATGGAATTAAATAAACACAGCAAAAGAATAACACAAGATGAATCTCAACCAGCTTCTCAAGCTATGCTATATGCAGTTGGTTTGACAGATGAAGACATGCAAAAAGCGCAAGTTGGCATTGTAAGCACTGGATATGATGGGAATCCCTGCAATATGCATTTGAATAAATTGGCTGCAGAGGTAAAAATAGAGTGTAAAATCGCAGATTTAGTAGGTTTGGGATTTAATACTATTGGCGTTTCTGACGGAATTTCCATGGGAACTTCGGGTATGAATTATTCTTTAGTTTCAAGAGATATCATTGCAGATTCTATTGAAACTGTGGTAAATGCGCAAAGTTATGACGGATTAATTGCAATTGTTGGTTGTGATAAAAACATGCCAGGAGCTATTATATCAATGTTGCGTTTGAATCGTCCTTCAATAATGATGTATGGAGGTTCTATTGCTTCTGGAAATTATAAAGGAAAAAAACTCAATATTGTTTCTGCTTTTGAGGCTTTAGGTCAAAAAGTAGCCGGAGAAATTGACGAAAATGAATACAAAGAAATCATCAAAAGAGCCATTCCTGGAGCAGGTGCTTGTGGTGGCATGTACACTGCAAATACGATGGCATCAGCCATAGAATGTATGGGCTTTGCCTTGCCTTACAATTCTTCAATTCCTGCTGAAAATCCAAATAAATTATCAGAAGCTGAAAGAACAGCGTTGGCAATTAAAAATTTGCTAGCATTGGATTTAAAACCTTTAGATATCATCACAAAAAAATCTATCGAAAATGCCATGGCTTTGGTAAATGCTTTGGGTGGTTCAACAAATGCTGTTTTGCATTTCTTGGCAATTGCACATGCAGCAGACATTAAATTTACGTTGGAAGATTTTCAACGAGTAAGTGATAGAACCCCTTTAATTGCAGATTTAAAACCTTCAGGAAAATATTTGATGGAAGATGTTCATGGAGTTGGAGGAACCCCTGCAATTATGAAATATTTGTTGGATAATGGTTATCTTTATGGAGATTGCATGACAGTTACAGGAAAAACATTGGCAGAAAATCTAGCAAATGTAAAAGCGTTAGAATTTGAAAGTCAAGATGTTATTTTTCCAAAAGACAAAGCGTTGAAATTGTCAGGAAATATTCAAATTTTGTATGGAAATCTTGCTCAAGAAGGTGCAGTTGCTAAAATTTCAGGAAATGAAGGATTGCTTTTCGAAGGAAAAGCAGTAGTTTATGATGGAGAACAAGCTGCAAACACAGGAATTTCAAATGGTGAAGTTGCCAAAGGTGATGTGGTTGTTATCAGATATGTAGGTCCAAAAGGTGGTCCAGGAATGCCAGAAATGCTGAAACCAACTTCGTTAATTATGGGTGCAGGTCTGGGAAAAACGGTTGCATTGATTACTGATGGTCGTTTTTCAGGAGGAACTCACGGATTTGTGGTAGGTCATATTACTCCAGAAGCACAATCTGGAGGAAATATTGCACTCATAAAAACAGGAGATAAAATTAGAATTAACGCTGAAGATAATACCATAAACGTACTGATTTCTGAGGAAGAATTGGCCAAAAGAAAAGCAAATTGGATTGCACCAGCTTTAAAACACAACAAAGGAATTTTATACAAATATGCAAAAACAGTGGCATCAGCATCAAAAGGATGTGTAACTGATTTGTAGTTTAAAAAAGAAAATAGAAAAAAGAAACAAGAAAAAAGAGAAAAGAAAAAAGAGGAAATCATCTTTATTCTATTTTCATTATTCTTTCATCTAAAATAAGAAAATATGGAAACACAAACCATAACAAAAATTCAAGAAATCAAACAAACTACAGAACGCATTTCAGGTTCTGAGGCAATTGTTCGTTGTTTGATTGAAGAAGGAGTGGATATTATTTACGGGTATCCTGGAGGTGCCATTATGCCTGTGTATGATGAATTGTTCAAATTTCAAGATAAAATTCATCATGTGTTAACACGTCATGAACAAGGTGCCACTCATGCAGCTCAAGGCTATGCACGAATTTCTGGAAAAGTAGGAGTTGCCATTGCAACTTCTGGGCCTGGAGCTACCAATTTAATCACAGGAATTGCTGATTCTCAAATCGATTCAACGCCTATGGTTTGCATCACAGGTCAAGTGGCTTCACATTTATTGGGAAGTGACGCTTTTCAAGAAACAGATATTATTGGGATTTCTTCACCAATTACCAAATGGAATTGTCAAGTGACCAAAGCTGAAGATATTCCAAGTGTCATTGCCAAAGCTTTTTATATCGCAAAAAGTGGCAGACCAGGACCAGTTTTAATTGATATTACCAAAGACGCTCAGTTTAGTGAATTTGATTTTTCTTACAAAAAATGCACCAAAGTTCGCAGTTACAATCCTATTCCAAAAACGGATATTCAAACTGTGGAAGAAGCTGCAAAACTCATCAATCAAGCAAAAAAACCTTTGATTGTTTGGGGTCAAGGAGTGATTTTGAGTAAAGCTGAAAATCAACTAAAAGCATTGATTGAAAAAGCAGGAATTCCTGCAGCTTGGACAATTTTAGGTGCTTCTGCAATCCCAACTTCTCATCCATTAAATGTTGGTATGGTTGGCATGCATGGAAATTACGCGCCAAATATGTTGACAAACGAATGTGATGTGCTGATTGCTATTGGAATGCGTTTTGACGACAGAGTTACTGGAAGTTTGAACACCTATGCAAAACAAGCTAAAGTTATTCATTTTGAAATTGATCCTGCTGAAGTAGATAAAAACGTAAAAACAGACATTGCTGTTTTGGGTGATGCCAAAGAAAGTTTGGAATTATTATTACCATTATTACAATCAAATTCACATCCAGAATGGCATCAAAAATTCAAAGATTTGTATGCCATTGAATACGAAAAAGTCATCAAACATGATTTGTATCCAACCAAAGAAGGGTTAACCATGGGCGAAGTGTTGAAAGAAATCAACATCCAAAGTAATGGAAATGCAGCCATTGTTACTGATGTTGGTCAGCATCAAATGATTGCTTGCAGATATGCTGATTTTAACATCACAAAAAGTAACATTACCTCTGGTGGACTAGGAACTATGGGTTTTGGATTGCCTGCAGCTATTGGCGCAAAAATGGCAGCTCCAGAGCGTGAAGTGGTTTCTATTTCTGGTGATGGAGGCTATCAAATGACGATTCAAGAATTAGGAACGATTTTTCAGCAAAAAGCAGCTGTAAAAATTGTGGTTTTGAATAATGACTTTTTAGGAATGGTGCGTCAATGGCAACAATTATTTTTTGATAAAAGATATGCATCTACAGAAATGGTAAATCCCAATTTTGTAGCGATTGCTGAAGGCTATTACATCAAAGGAAAAAAAGTTACCAAACGCGAAGAATTAGCACCTGCAGTGGCAGAAATGATGGCAAGTAAAGACGCTTATTTTTTAGAAGTTTGTGTGGAAAAAGAAGACAATGTTTTTCCAATGATTCCCTCTGGAGCAAGTGTTTCTGATATTAGATTGGAGTAAATAAAAAAATATAAAAGTAAATAACATTAATTAAACTTAAATTTAAAACTGTGAAAAGAAAACAGTTTTGGCTATTATTAAGCCTAATTTTAACAGCATCATTTTATGCACAAGATGAGATAGATTGCGATTATAATTTTAAAGTTGCGCTATCTAAACTCTATTTGTCCCAAGATTTTAGAAAAGATTCACTAGAAATAACCCAACTTTTGGATATATGCGTTTTAAAAAATGATGACAAAGCTCAATTATTATTAGGTAAATTTTATACCAATTTAGGTGATTCTAAAAGTTTTGAAAAGGCTTTTGAACTTTTAAATAAATCTGCAAAAAATGGAAATTCGATGGCAATGGCAGAATTAGGTTCGCTATATAAATATGGCAAAGGATGTGATTTAAATTTTAATAAAGCTAGAAATTGGTTTAAAAAAGGTGCAGAGTTGAATGATGATAAATCATCTTATAGCTTAGGATATTTATATTTAAAAGGGTTTGGAAATATCAGTCAAAATTACACAAAAGCAATAAAATGGCTTGAAAAAAGTCAGCATCCAATGGCAAAGTATTGGTTAGGTGTTTGTTATTATTATGGTTATGGTGTTGAAAAAAATGTACTAAAAGCAAACGAATTATTGGGAACTAATTTTGAGGAGATTCATCAAAATAGTAATACACCAAATGAGTCTGTAGATTCTAATACTAATGATATTACAAATTTAATAGATGACTCAGAAAATCAAAACACAAGCCTTGATGTTTCAGAATCTAATTTGTTAGGAAAGTGGAAAGGAAACATTTTAAAATACGATTGGTCTGGAAAACATGTTGAACAAAAACATGCTGTAATCGTTGAATTTAAAAATGATTCAATCACACAATTACCAATGTATAGCTTAAAAATTTTAGATCAAGTCATTACAGGAAATATCAATTTATATAACAATGTTATCTTTTTTGATGACAATAAATTAAAATTACCACACAATTCATTTAATGAAAAAATACCAAGTGAGTTGAATTATGATTTTTTATCTGGTGATTTAAGCTTAAAATTTTTAAATGAAAGGACTTTTTTAATTGGTAATATTGATAGTTACATTCCTGAATTTAACGAGCCAGGTGCTCCTATGAAATTTGTTCTTTCAAAAGTCGAAACATTTTCTAATTCCAATGAAGAGATTTCTGATGAAATTTTAGAAGCAATTGCAAAGCAAGAAGAAAGTTTTATTAAATTATATCCAAATCCATTTCAAGATGATTTAATAATTTCCTACACACTCGAAAAACCAAGTTTTGTAGAGGTAAAAATTACAAATGTAAATGGAACAGAAAATACAATAGTAAGAAAAGGAGAAAATCAAAAAAAAGGAAAACATAGTTATTTTTTTGATGGTAGTAATCTTAATAAAGGAGCATATATTGTTTCAGTATTTGTTGATAATAGCAGAAAAAAAAGAATAATCATTAAAAAGTAAGCTGTGAAAACAACAAAATATTTACTTTCAATATTTTTTGTATTTACACAAATATTGATTTATGCACAAAAAAATCAAATTGTTTCTGATGAGTTTATGTATGTGGATTATGACTATATGCTTTACTCTAAAAGCACCACCACAACAAGTAATTGCGATTGTACAAGTGGTGTAGAAAATTTTAGATTTAATTGGGGTACTAGTTTTAATACTGCTTTTATAAATTTAGCAAATTTAACTTTAGCTCAAAACCTTGCTGTACAAAGTGCTAGAAATGAATGGTTTAATAAACAAAAAAATCTAATTAAAGAACACATTAACGCCAAGCTTGGTGAAAACTTTACAAATTTTAACGAGGCGAAAGATGGTTTGTTTTTGAATAGCGAATTAAAAAACGTCCAAATACATTCAGTTCCTCTTCTAAATAAGTATAATGGATTAAGGAGTAATCAATATGCTGTTTCCAAACCATATTTAAAAGAATTAAAGTTACTTGAATTACGAAAAATTGAAATAACTAGTGGAAATATCAACAATTCATCATTCAAATTTTTAAAAGTAGGTGAAATAATCTTGGGTGATATAAAAGATATGAACGCATTAAACATTCAATGGAATAAGATTCTAAATCCATTAGGTGTTAGTATTGCAAAAACATATGAATTTAAAAACATCGCCGAAAAACTTAACTTTCTTGGTAAAGATTTTGAAACCGAATTAATACGCCTAAAAAACAATTATTACAATACCTTTAACGAATGGGATCAGCTAAATTTTATGCAGGTTCTATTAAATTATGAAGAATTCAAAAGATTGACTAGTTGTGGACCTTGTTTGTTTCCAACAAATCTTCGAGATCTCTATAAGTTTCAAAGTTTAGACAGAACAACCCTTACCTTTATTGAAGATTATGCAATTAAAAATAGAATTGGGGGGTATTCTATTTTTGATCAAAAATATATCGATGAGATTATTGAAAGCATTAAAAATGATAATACTAATAGATATGTAGATTCAAGAGATCGTTATGCAGAAATTGAGAGTGCAATTGCACAATGGGAATACGAAAAAGAACAAGCCATTAATAATTTACTAAACTCTGTTGATGTTAGTAATTTTGCTGTTGAGAATTTGATAGGTAAGTTAAATATTACAAATCAAGAACAACGACTTTGGCTTTTTAACAATCATACATATGCAAAATCCTTTGAGGACTTTTTGAATTATAATCAAAACTCAATTGAGGCTAAAGATTTAGTTTTTGGGTTAATTAAAATTATGAGCCTTCCAAACAGCGATTCTAACGCAATAAACTTTATTATTTCAGCCTTAGCACAAAATAAAATATTTGTTCCTTTCGACAGCCCTTTTTTCACATCTGTAAATCAATATATGGACTTGGATGTTGCAAATTTAAGCCCAGATTTACTGTTACAGATACAATTATATTTTACAACAAGATGTGCGGTTTTAAAAAACAAAAACCCAAATTGGTCAGAAGATAAAATCTTATGGGAAGCTTCAAAAGATTTAATTCATATAACTTTAGATGGTTTCGGTATGATTCCAGTTGTAGGAGAAATTGCGGATTTAACGAATGGTGTTCTTTATTTAATAGAAGGTGATGGTATAAATGCAACTTTGAGTTTTGCGGCAACTGTTCCAATTGTTGGCTGGGGTGCAACAACGGGTAAGTATGTTTTTAAAATTACTGCTTCAACGATTGGAACAAAGGTAAGGCTCACATGGAAAGTTTTAGAAAATGGTGTTGTTTATTTTGGTTCATCAGGAAACCAGTTGCGAAAGGTTTTGGGCATTACTGTCTCTACTTTACAAGCTCATCATATAATGCCTTGGGCGTTACGTAACAATAATGTCATTCAAAAAGCAGCAAAATCTGGCAATGCATTTCATTTGAATGAAGCTCTAAATGGAATTCCAGTAGCGTCATGGAGAAATCAACCTAACCATAACGCATACAATAATTTAATTGAAAGTAAGTTGAATACTTTTAATAATTTATACCCTAATGCAAGTGTGGATGATGCTTATAACTTTGTAAGAGATTTAATTGAAGATGTTAGAGATTGGGTCATTAAAAATCCAAATTCACACTTAAATAATTTAGTTTTACCATGATAAAGTACTTTTCGATACATAACAGCTTGAATGAACAAATTATGGGTAAACTACCTCAAGTCAAAGAGGTATTGCATAATTCTCATATTTCAGAAGAACCTAATTTTATAGATAAGTTTCCATTTAAGAAAATAGAAATTAATCCTATTCTATCAAATGCTGTTTTATATTCCAAGTCAAAACAAACTGACTTGATAATGACTAGTAGTCTTGGTTTTTCTTGTGGTTCTTTATTAATTAGCGATAAACTAAAAAAAATATTTGAACAGTTTAAATGTTTTGGAGTTCAGTTTTTCTCATCTTATATAGTCCATAAAGAAAAAAAAAATTACGATTATTGGCAAAGTCATATTTATGATATTCCATATGATTTCATAGACTTTCGGAATACTGACCTCTTGTTAAAAGACAGAGATGAAAATAGAAAACTCATTCAAAGTTATATAGAAAGAGTTGACAAAGAGGAATTTTTAAGGATGTTAGAAAATATGAAATATCCAAAAATGCTTTATTTAAAAAATATTTCTTTTACTGAGCAAATGAATTTAGACTATTTCTTTCTTAGAAATTTTGAAGATGCAAGTCTGGGTATTGCATCAGAAAATCTAAAAAATAAAATAGAAAAACAAGAAATAACGGGAATTGAATTTAAACCAATTGAATTAAGTATGAATGATTGGTTAGATTCTAATGGTGTGACAGAAAAAATTTAAAGCTTTGTTCCTTAGATGCTTGGTTAGATAAAGCTTAAGAACTTTAATGATTAATAATGCAAGTTTAAATTCTGGACAAATCGCAGATTTAATTAAATATCCTTAAAACATGAAGTATTATATTTTAAGTTTCACCACAAACTATAAAGAAGTTGGTAAATTTCCTCAAAGTATAGAATGTTTAATGGGAGATGTCCAAAAAGATTTTATCCCATGGGAAGGAAAAATAGATTTTGATTTTAAACTTCCAGAGCCAATACTCGAAAAAAAATCAAAACAGACATCATATATTAACGTTGTAGCTATACCCTCGTTTTTCTTAGTAATAGATGATGATTTGTTAAATTTTCTTAGAGATTTTAAAATTGGAAATTATCAAAATTGGAAAATAAATACTTGGCAAGACAAACAAATAATAGAAAAATATAATTTATTTCTTTTAAATGATACAAAACAAGTTGAATATATTGATTTTAAAAAATCTGAATTTTATTCAAAAAATATAGATGATTGGGATAATTCAGGAGTTCAAAAAACTAATTATGTAGAAAACTATAATGAATATATTTCCCTAGTAGAGATGCTGAGAAAAGACAAATTAATGATATATCGAAGTAAAATAACTTTAAATTTAAGAAATGCAAAAGAAGATTTGTTTAGAGTAGTTGGTGTTCATCCTGAAGGCTATTTCGTTTCAGAAAAACTTAAAAATAGTATTGAAAATAATGGTTTTACTGGTATGGAATTTAAAGAAGTAAGTGATCTAGAAGATACTACTGTTACATATAATTAATACGTATCA
>Ga0100380_10003046_pt1 | contig 17853 bp, 19 predicted proteins | sample CryGeymeta201504_FD_80417 | JGI IMG/M metagenome (GOLD analysis project Ga0100380, IMG submission 80417) | Groundwater microbial communities from Crystal Geyser aquifers in Utah, USA - Crystal Geyser metaG 2015-04 | ecosystem: Environmental > Aquatic > Deep subsurface > Groundwater | place... | reverse complement strand
TTTTTCATCATCCCGGAATTGGTGATCACTAAATCGTCAAACAAGCCCGGGATATGGATATCCCGGAATATTGGATACACAGCCCCGGGATTTTTCCATATCCCGGGAATGGTGATAACATATGATCCAAAACCATCATCATCATCACACGACTCTCAAGATTTTCTTCTGATTCACTCTTTTCTCCTCTGTGAAGGAACCATCATCATCGTTTCCGTCATTTGTAGGCAAACAAGCTGAGCCGAGTGAGTGTCTTCTACTACTACTAGACAAAAGTTTGCTATAACAATGTCACTACTAGTATTAAGTCGAACGGTATTATCCACAAGCAGGATATCAACCCAATTAAATCATGGTCGGATATCATCATACCATTCGGTCATCTTGTTGATGGTCCTGGTCATTACTACAACATCATTATTGGAGATTGCTGCATCCTCTACATCCTCTGTACCATCGACTACATCTACGCCCCCTACACCCCCTACACCGTCAACCAGTAGCAGTCGTTGCGACAACAGTAATCGAGCAAAAATAACTCCCTTTGTTTCGATACGATTACCAGGACGGAATTACGAACACGACTGTGATGATAATGATAATGATGATGATGATGATGACGACTTTCGCCACCATTCTCCACGACGCGGATGGATAACTGTCACGGGACGAGAATTCAATCTCTTTGATACGCGAGGTGGAGTTCAAGAAACCTCGAACAAGGCAAGCGATAATCCGTCGATACTAGTTTCCAAGCAGAGTAGAAATCGTGAGGACGATGACACTATTTCTTCGACCGACAATCATCGCCCTCATCCCTATTACGACGATATTCACAACAGTGACAATGATGAAGAATCTACCATACAAGCACCATGGGCCATGAATGCTGCCGCGACGAATGACGGAACTGCTGCTGCCAGAACACGACCGGTTGGCTTACAGCGACAAGCACAAACACCACCACTGCCAAAACAATATTTTCGTAGCAGTGCTGGTGGAGTCAACGCCGCCGGAGGTGCTACTACCAGTGGCAACAGCGGCAGTTCTGGATTTTTCAAATCCAACAACAACAACAACGTACCGAAACCACCCATTTTTCAATCCGTCCAAGAATGGTGGACCTCCAATATTTCACCTACCATTAAGGATTGGCCGAGGATTCAGTGTCGGGTCGAACCGACGACGACTCTGAAAATCCGAAAAACATTTCGACCCCTAAAAACCATTGTCAGATTGGGTGCCGATTTCAATACACAATTGGGCGTGTGGCAATTCAAGAGTAGCTGGGAAGATGCCATCATTGGTGGCAAAATCACCCTGTCAGGCCGAGAGCTTCAGCTGAGCAAATCGTGGCAATTAAGTGTTGGTACGTATCTTATTGCAGATTCGTACTGTTTCTCTTGACGGTAACCTGTGTGTACACGGCTAAAACGAACGACTGACCCATCGTTTGTGCTACCCGCACACTACCGCTATACACAGGTGCTGTGGAAGATTTAGTAACTCGGTTGAGATTTCGAGCCGCCGTCGATCTTCAAACTTGGAAGGCCTACGCGAGGGTTGGGTTTCGAACAGAACGTCTAAGCCCTATCAACATTATGGAGGGCTTTACTCTGCTCAAACAATTGCCGTTGGATGGTAACCGAGGGAACGTGAAATTGGAAGTCAAGGCTAATTTTGCTCTTCCAGAACCAGAGATTGAATACTCGACAGAAAGTCATCGGTCCCTGGTGGGAATGGGCGATATTGAAGTCAACATTGACGAATTGAATCTAGTATTAGACTACTAGCTAGACAATAGTAGTACTAATTCTTTTTCACTTCCCTGGCTTTTTACCGGCAATAAAATCTAAATCGGATTCTAAAGAGAGTTTCAAGCTACTAACTGCAGATGCGAAAAGCCTACAAATAAGAGTCCTCTGCTGTTTGAGCACACCGGAACAACTGCAGTGGCAATTATTGTAATGTTAAAAATGTAAATCATGAAGATCTAAATATATCATGGAGGTTAGTAGATTTGAAGCACTGTAGCTAGCTCAAACTCACTACTGTATTTTGTAACTCTGCTTATCTAGTACCAATGACTGCTACTGCGATTGTTCGTTGCAGCTGGAGACGAAGCATCAAAGAGCGCCTGAGGACCTGGGCTCATAGTGGCAATGGTTTGGAATGGAGAAGAACCATACATGGAGCCACTAGCAGTAATAATGGTCGATGTTTGGTGGTACGATTCCATCGTACCCGATCCTGCTTGCTGAGGCGTGGGAGATGTATTCACAACATTATTTTGGTTGCCAAAACATGCTTCCCCAGAACATGCTTGCCCAGAACATGCTTGTCCTTGTCCCGACCACACAGGAGGTGGCATCGGTGACTGCTCGTTTGTATAAACAGGGCGCTGGGGATGATTTTCGTAGCCATATTTCTTCTCCGTCCAAAAGGTGCTGGGCCGGAAACCGTCTTCGGGGATCGGTTCCCTCATAGCTTGATCTAACGCCTGATAAAGAGGTTCCGCAGCCTTTGGACCCGCCAAGGTGAGCAATGCCGGAGCTGATACCTGTTGACCATAAAACTTGGCGTTGACGTCGTTTCGCACCGACACTATACTACCCTCGAGGCTCATGCCAACAAAGAGGCCAGCTGAATGAGCGTAGGCATAGGCGGGATGCAGAGTCCAATCTCCACTGCGAAGGTGCGAATTGGCTCCTCTGCCAATAGGCCCAACGGCAACACCCATTTCAGCTCCCAATTGGATTGATTTTCCGTTGCACATGTCTTGAACAGCCTTTTGTGTTGTTAGTACCACCAAATAGTGGGTAACATCAGCACCAGCCAATGCTCCCCATCCCAAGCCGACGGTTCCTATGGCACAAGGAGCACTCCACCGAATATTCCCATCGGGATCGTCCATGCGGGCTACCAGGAGACCTGTTCCGATACGACCGGACACAATCAGACCCGCCTTTGCCACTGTCAGAAAGCACATACCCTGGGCAGCATGCAAGAGATCCAGTGGAATGCTCTGGTCCGATTGATTTAATTTGTATGGATCTTGGCACATGTACTGCACAGTACGAGTAGCCTGTCGAATGGCAGAACCCAGTGTGAAGGAGATCGGATTGCTCCAACTTGGATGCCACTTGCCAGCAGTATTGTTGACTTCGTTGGTATTTTGGCACGGTGGTTTGCTCGGTGCGGCCAAAAAATCGTAAAGTGCTTGGGCTGCATCCATGGGCAACGTACCTTCGTTGTACATATTCACAACATGAACCAGCCAACAATCGAGCTGTATAACTCTGTAGTTCACCAGCTCATCGTGCGCGGATGGTGCCACCGTCAACGACGGCGTCCAATTTCCCACGCGTCCCGCCCAAGATTTCGAGGGAAAGGCCGCACTGTCGTCGAGAACGATACCGTGTTTCTTGAACAGAGCATTTATTTTGGCAAACTCCGAGTACCGATGTTCCACGAGGTTGCTGGTAATGTTGCTGCCATTCCTGTTGTTCTTATTTTCGGGAGGCGACGAAGGATTGGCAAATTGAACTCGAATCACGTAGGAAGAATACTTGGCTCCCGAGAGATCGACACGCTTTTCTGCCGAAACTACTCGCACCACCAGAGCTCCCGGTTTTCTCATGAGCCCACCACCTTCGCTCAGGAATTGTTGTTCGGTTTGTCGTCTCTTATCTTCCAAAGTCTGAGTTAAGTTAGATCCGTGCCGACGCCAATCTTTTCGAGCCTGGGAGGCCATTTCGGGCGAAGAAAATGGCACCTGCTGTTGATGATGATGATTGTTGCTGTTGTTGTTGTTGCTATTGTTATTTTCAAAGAGTGGATGCACCTGCGGAGACGTAGGCAACGGCGACTGATCACTGACAAAGTCACAACTGCTGTTGTTCCCTATTTCACTACTTCCAAAAGTGTTATGAAAGGAAGGACCACCAACTACTGCCACACCCATGGCACGGCGCTGTGCTTCGTCTTTTAACGAGACACCAGTTGAAGGGACAGCAAAGGGATTCTCCATTTTCTGTGGTCTTGATTCTTAAGAATAGGGCCAGCTGGAAGAAGGAAATAATAATCTAATAATATAATATAGTATATAGGCTCGCTTGCTGTCTGGCTGGTATGTTGTTGTTTCTTCTCTTTCTCTTTCTGTGACTCCCTTTCAGGCGAAACACTTTTGTATCTGCAAATGCTAGAATAGCTTAGGTAGATGTTTGTTGTTCTTTTGAATCAAGACAAAACTGTTGAAAATACTAAAATAGTACAAGAGTACTACTCGTATCTATGATCAAACCCAATTAAGTTCTATTGCTATTATTGTTTAATTCAGTCCTGTAGAGCAACATCTTCGTTCCTCGTCACGTTTGTTTCCTTCTTCGTTAAATAAACAGATCGAAACAAGAAAAAAAAATTCTCTTCAGAAGCCCCTATCCCTATCATGCATTTGCACTTGAGAATCATGTCCCGAACATGACTCGCATAATTATGACTGTGCAGAGGGTCACTCTGGTGCCGAAGAGTAATTATTATTATTCGTCACGTAAGATACTGACGGTCGTCCATCCAAGATCGAAGCAGTCGTCTACAGTAGTCGACAATCTTTTTCTTCACAATAATGGTATTATTATTATCTCTGCAAGACCAACAAAGGAAAAGAATAGCCCATCCAATCAAATAATATAAATACACTGTAGAGTAGTAATACTTTCTATTGCAAATTCCCAAAAAATGGCTGAAGATGACAAGTATGCATTCAAGGATCCTGCCTCTCTTATCCAACCGGAGGAAAAGAAGGTATGTAGAGCCCAGGCCTTTCAGGGTGTCTCGCCTTTCGATTTTGCCATGAAGCAGAAGCTTCAAGAGAAGGAACGGAAGGAGAAAGAACGCCAAACCAAGGCTGCCATTTGGAATTATAAAAGTCAAGATCAAGGCCTCGAACAACAGCAGCGCAAGGAACAGTTCGAACGCGAAAAGGCCTCCAAGGAAACACAGCGGGAGACGAAATCGAACTTGAAGGACGTCAAGCCTTCCCAGACCAAGGAAGAGGCCGAGCGAGAGGCCCAGCACAAGAGAGAGTTGAACGAAAAGGCCACTCGTGTTCAGACCAAGGGTAATCTGAAGGATGTCAAGATCACAGAGACGGTGGAAACCAATGTTCGCAAGGAACAGTTCGATCGCGAGAATGCTAGCAAGAATGAAGTTCGTGATACCAGGAACAAGTTGAAGGACGTTAACATTAGCGAGACTACGGAATCGAATATTCGAAAGGAGCACCATACGCGAGATCAAAAGTCGAAGGAAGTTTCCCGAGATCAGATCAAGAAAAATGCCGATTTCGATATGGCCAAGTCCCTGTTTGGTGGAGGCGCAGGTATGCCACACGATGACGACGACGACGAAGAAGAAGTAGAAGAACAAGTAGAAGAGTAAAGTTTTTTTCTCCAAGAAAAAGAAAAGCTTCTGCTAGTTAGTAGACCTGGAAGGTCACTATGACAAAGTAGACTTGTTTTGAGCAGTTGTCTAAAATATTTTTTTACCGTGCAGTATTTGTCTTTATCGCGTTCCTGATATTTGCGACGAAATGTAGCATCTGCACAGGCTGGGAAAGCGCCACATAAAGCGAATACTTTTTATACTGAACAATGTCTAGGATAGTAGCGCTAAGTATGGTAAAAGGCGGATCTAACTTCCTATTTCCTTTTTTTTTGCTGCGAAAGATACAATTGCCGAATGTATAATATTCATCATAAAACCTTCTTGTCGCCAACGACGCTACTATCAAACCTGTGGATCTCCTTATTTCTGCCATAAACATTCATTTGATAAAATGTTCCTAATGGACTGCAAGATGAAAGTATTTCTACGGTACATCGCGGATAACAGTGGATAACAAATAATCTAAAATCATTACAGTCGTCCTGGTCTTATAAAAACGTCCTTCAAAGGACATGTTAGAAGGTCCATCCATAAACCATTTGTTGTAACCTTATACCAAAACAAGGCTTCATAGTAGGAAATAAGATAGCACAAACCTCACTGCTTTCCCTCTGAATGGAAAAGAACAAGAAAATAATTTAGTGTTGAAAATTTAAAGGTAACCGTCCCGGCACATTCTACCAAAGACTACCAAAGACACAATACTTACTTGGAAAGGTAATCGGCTTGGCAAGGTCTCCTTTTGTCTTTAGCTTCTCTCCTTTGGCAGTGCTCTTTAATCCGGCGTCTTGTGTCCAGGCTGGCTTCTCCCAATCTAGATTCTTTTCAACCTCTCCAGACTTGGGTGCCAAAACATCTGGAGTTGCTGCACTATTGAGATCGCGACGTTCGTCCTTGTTGGCATTGATGTTTGTGATTTCACCTGCAAGATTGCCCTTTGTTTTCATTATTTCGGCTAAACACAGTAATGCAAGAGCATTCAAAATGATAGTGTGAGTCGAGAGAGTAACGTGATGGAAATACAAAAAGAAGGCTTTCACGTCGTTGTTCCTTGTAAACTCTTTGCTGGGGCGCACCTTTTCCGGTAGATCTTAGCTTTGGTCCCTCTTTGGCCCAAGCAGGCTTTTCCCACTCGTGGGGGTTGAGATCATCATCATCGGCCATGGTAAATTGTTTTGTTGATGATAGAAATTGGAAGCAGTAGAAATAGATGGGGGAGAAAATGCAAACGGGATAGTCTCAGATCTTGCTCTGAGCGATGACTACGAACGAAGCGAGAGGTGCGGGTCTTGCTTCAAAGATCGCACAAATCTATGAAAATTATGAATGTCGATTATTAAGAGGTCATTGTGACTTGACGTCATATTCGTGAATTGAATTTTGGCTAACAACTATTTTGTGCCCATAACTAGTCTAGTAGTATTCCAAAACGTTTACAATACAAATCGACAAGCAACTACCTTCAAGCAGAGGAGGCGATGCAAACCAAAAGCACTTGACTACAACCAGCTATTTTGTCTATTTCGCTCTTCGGGGCTATCGCCGTACCCTCATGCAACCCAAACTTTTCCTAATTCTTCCCTGATGGCCTACAGGTACAGATTCACTATCTGCATATTCTAAATAAAAATTGATCTAAAAATACTTGACGGAAAGCACATGCTATTGAAAACATGACAAGAGTCTCACCACGTCGGAAATCATTTAAGTTTTTCAGGGGCTTTTGGAGACTCCAAGTTTCAACGGAATCACTCGAGGCACCACAGTAAATTCATACTCCCAGCATTTCCTTAAGTGGGTGCACGTATACACAGAAAAACTGAATTTTCACTACTGCTTTCCTTTGGGGAAGGTAATAGGCCTCTCAAGATTTGTTTCGCCGCTCTTGAGCTTGGCGCCTTTAGAGGTTGACTTGAGATTTGCTCCACCGGTTGCCCAAGCGGGTTTGCTCTGAACAGGAACATGATGCGCGGAAAAATATTATGAGATCATCTGACAGATTGTGATAAAATAGACATGCTTCGAAAATTTGAACGAACCGGATAGTCCAACTTACCCATGCTAGTTTTTCATCCGTTTCAGCAACCTCTTTGATGTTTGTGACCGGTTTCTGAAGGTTGTCCGCAGCATTTTTCCCGGTTTGCTTCATCTTGGCTCCACCATTGGCCCAATCAGGTTTTTTCTGTGGGAACAACATATTTTTTTTTTTAAGAATGGCAATCTCAAGATGATAGCCTTGGCACTACTAAAGCACCTCGGCAACTGCACTTCGAAAACCGAAACTTACCCATGCTAGTTTGTCTTCATCCTCTGCTACCACATCTTGGATGTTTGTGATAGGTTTCTGAAGATTACCTGCTGCACTCTTTCCGGTAGCTTTCATTTTTGCTCCTCCCTGGGCCCAATCAGGCTTTTTCTACGCGACGAAGGACACATAAAATTGCGTGAGGAAAAAGCTGAATTATGAGTGTAGAAAAATCATCCCAGCAGCACGCACTCACCCAGGCCAATGATTCGTCCTCTTGGGCAAGGTCTGCAATCTTAGTAACGGGCTTCGCCAAGTCACCTTTGGTGCGCACATCCGAGCCTTTCCAAAGGGAAAAAGAAATTAGGAAAAAATGAGATATTTTTCGTGCATGCTTTACTTTTCACCACTACCTACTACCCATCACCCATCAGCGTATTGCACGTACCTTTATCGGTTGTTTTCAAATACAAAGGGTTGGCATCGTAGTTAACATCTCGAGACTCATCCTTTTCTTTGTTCACGTGAGTAATCTCCTTAGCTAAGTCTTGGCCCGACTTGACCACTTGGCCCACTTCTGTGTTTTTCAACACTGGCTTTTTCGTCCATTCTGGCTTTTCCCAATCATGAGGATTGATATCGTCATCATCATCACATCGAGGAGCAGGTGGAGCTGGAGAATAATTTTTTTCGACATCTTCTTCCACAACTTCCTCTTCAACAACTTCTTCGTCGTCTTCTGCATACCATACCCCCCAAAAATTAAAGGAAATTGAGCAATTTCATCTGGACAAACAAAAAACAGAGAAGAGGAATCCGTCCGAAATTCGTCAAGGAAACAAATTTTTCACGTACCGACTTCTTCGTCTTCTACAACTTCTTCGTCTACTTCTTCTTCCTCTGCGAGAGCAAGATTGAAAAGGAAATAAGATGCAAAGAGTTGAGCCTGCATGTTCAAAAACCTTTCTGGCTTGAATCTACTTTTAAAACTAACACTCAACACTCAACCTGCTTACCAACCACTTCCTCCTCTTCGTATTCGTCGTCAGACACTTGCGCAGCTGCTGCCTCTTCTGTCGACATGATATTAATTTGAGGCTTCAAGAGTTGATATTGGTTTAAAAAAAAGAGAAGTGTTTTGGAAGATGAAACAATTAGGAAAAATGTATCTTGTTGGTCTTGCTTCCACTCTTGACGTTTGATTTTTAAGTCGTCTCTTGGTTGTCGCTGCAATGACCCGAAACTGTCACAAGAGAGGCTTCGAACGATTCAATCTTGGTTGCTCTCAGATACCGGTTTCTATTGGTTAAAACTCCGATGTGAGTGATAGTAGTCTACTAGTACTATTAGTAGTAAACTAGTAGACGTTATATCCTCATGCTGAGGAGGATTCATAGCTACGGTACTCTGCTCGGAGTACTAGTACTCCTACGTATGTACTGTAGCTTTAGTAGTACTAGTAGTAAGCAACACCACCACCAATATTGATAGTGTACACAACTAATCCACCAGATCTATTTGAGTACGCATCATGTAAACAACGTTATCAAAACGAACTAAATTGTCTGATGGACCCTAGTAGCGCTTTCCGTGCGGGAAAGTGATGGGATACTCAAGCGTAAGTCGCTTCACCATTTTCTCTCCAATCGGAGTTGACTTCAAGCCAGGGCTTTTCGTCCAATCCGGTTTCGTCCAGGAAGGTACTTTCTTATCAGCTGCCACAGATTTCAATTTTATTTCGCCCGTCGCCCAGCTGGGTTTTGTCCAACCAATTTTCTCGGATTCTTTTTCCTTTGCCAGGATGCTAATGTTGGTCACTGGAAGCGCCAGATTCTCTCCCTGTCTTGCCAGAGATCCGTATTGCGTAGGCTTCAAGATATTCGTCTTCGTTGCCCAAGATGGCTTTTCCCAGGCCAGAGACGTACCTTCCGCATAGGAATTCTGTCGGTTAGCCTTTTCCCGGATCATTGTTACTGGACTTGCTAAACTGCATCCCACACGGACATCTTCACCAGCCTTGCTCTTTGCCAATATATTTGGATTGGCAATCTTGTTTGTGTCTCGGCTTTCATCTTTGTTGGCATTGATATTGGTGATGGGTCGGGCAAGACTCTTGCCATGCTTGACCACCTCACCCACTTGCGTTTTTCGCAGGACAGACTGCTTCACCCAACTTGGTTTTTCCCATTCCGTGTATGAATAGTCTTCGTTATCCTGATCACCAGGAGACTCGCTTACAACATGACGACTTTGCTGAACAACAGGAACTTTTTCTGGTAGATTTGTAGATGATTCCTTGATACTGTCGCCGTCTTTGTCAGAGCATATCGCATCCTCTACTTTGTCCTCGCTCGTATCATTGTCGACACAAGGAGTACCAGCTGGTGTTGAAAAGTCGTCTAGTAGCTGCTGGATGCCCGCATCATTTTCCTGCACAACCTGCTCCTTATTTTCGTTCTCAAACCTACTGTCGTTGAAACAATCCTTGTGACTTTGATCTTCAGTGAAACTTTCCGGTTCTACGCAGGTTTCCGAGGGCACACACTCGTCCTGTTTGATGAGTATTTCACCCAGTTGTTGCGAGTCGAGTTCAGGTGTTTCTCCCTTCTGCAAGTGATTCTCAGAATCAGCCATGGACTCATCATCGCTTTCGTCTTCTGTGGTCTTCCACCACTCCTCGTCATCATAACTTTCCGCCGAAAAAGATTCTTCGTCGTCAGACTGAGAATTTGTGCTGGTAGCCTCACCAGCACTGGCGGCCAATTCGTCCAAGGTATCTATAATGTCAATAGTGATTGGATCATCAATTGAATGCACAACAGAAATGGAATCGCTTGCTGTATCGTCGACTGCAATATTATTCATTACTTCATCTGAGACCTGTTGCAAGTTGGTGTCACGTGCATCATCGTCCATGCCGTCAGTATCTTCCGTATTATCCATTCCCTGCTCATTCGTTTTCGTCTCGGGTACACTATTATCGTCTACGATAGAGACAACGGTTTCAGCATCAACAATGACACGACAGACTGCTTTCATATCTTCGTGGAACCTCTCTTCTTTGTCGCCAGACATTGTTGTCTGTTCCTCAATGGCACCTTCGCCACCAAACGCATCAATGGCTTCCTGAGGATTCTCCTTTTCTTTGACAGGCAAGGCTGTCTCCTCTTCGACGACATCTCCAATGAAATGTTCATCCATGGAATACATATCGTCATCGTCGTCGTCTTCGTCGTCATCATCATCGTCGCCAATTTCGTTGCAGATGTCGCTCGAACAAGTAGTGCTCTCGCTTTCTTTTGCGAGGCCCGACTGGTCTGCAGCAGAATCGTCATCATCGTTGTCACTGTCACTATCGCTCTCAAATTCCATTACGGAATTGGGTGCGACGTCGTAACCGGAGGAATAATCCTCATTACGTTGCAAATTGGAGGCAGATAGAGCAAGAGCAAATAGAGGAGATAAGCTCTCGGAAGTTGTCGTCGAGGGTGGAGAAGGAGAAGGTTGGGTGGAAGTACCAAGATTGATTCTCAAAAGTGCGTGCAAAGGATCATGATCAGCAGAGCTGTGGAGAAGGGTCGATGAATTCATTGTTTGTCGACAGGACGTTATGGACATGAAATGTTTCTTGCTGGTGGTGCTCGATTGTGAGATACTCTTATCTTTTGCTAGTGAAGAAGCAATACTTTTCGTATTCTATCAGAGGTTCACCTGTCAACCAAGATCTCAAATACTTTTACAACGACTCAGTAATGTTGGATGTTAAATCCTAATTGAATAAGATCTTGGGGGCGTTACCATGGTTTTAGATTCTTGCAGGTCTGTATCCTTAACCCTTTTTTGGTCATCGAAGAGCAGAAATAGGTCATTCTGGCACAACAGGCGAATCTTGCATTGATCTGTTTCGACTTGTTCATGAAGCGTCTCCATCCGAATTATTATTTCGCTCCTCTGCGCTGCCTTTCCATCCATCATCATCTACTACGTGCTAGTAGTAGGTACCTGTCTACCCATCCATACAACTACAGCACCACCAACCGATTAGTAGTAGGTCGAAAGACAAAACAATTGAGACGACCTTAATTTCATCTGCACAGCATCTACTATATTATCATGCAGCCACGAGTGATTGAAATTGTCGAATTTATTGACGACAGCGATTACGAGGGAGATGAAGAGGAGATTATAGAAAAAGTTGTGACTGTTCCTAGGCACATTTTAAACCATTCTGCGTTGCATCCTTATGAGGTGGGAATCGGAGAACAGCCTCCTCCCTTTTTGAGACAGAATGATAGAGAAGAATGGGCCAATCAACTAATGGCAGCTGCGATTAGTAGTGCGCAAGTCCCCGTTGAAAAGCAACACCAATTCTTGGAAGAAACAGATAGAAGTTACGAAGACGAGGAGTGGTGGAAAACTGACGAAGACGATAAAGCCGCCGCCGACCTTCTCGTCGAGTCGAGCCATGCTCCTAAATCTGCCGCAATAGAAACAGCCACTTCTTCGTATACTTCTACGGCTGCTACACCGACCACCACTGCTACCGCTGTGTCACAACCTAAAGTGCATACAGAAGAAAAGAAATCAGGGTCCGTCTCTCCTCCTCCTCTGCGTAACCCAGATAAGGGACGTAGAGCGTCCAAAAGACTTTCAACCAAGAAACATCTTTCCATTGTCAACAATGCACTCGGACTGGAGGAGGAAGAAGGTATTTCTGATTACAGCGAAGAAGAAATCATCGAAGAAGAAGAAGAGGAAGTGATCGAAGAAGAGATCATTGGTACGTTAGTATTGTCAAAGTATTACTTTTGATCATTGTCCTGTCTTCAAGCAATAAAATACAATTAGCATTATATACTTCATGATTCATGACTAACAACTCAATGCCAACTCCTGCTTTTCAGAGGAGGAGTATTCAGAAGAGGAGGTTATAGAAGAGGAGGAATATTACGAAGAGGAAATTATCGAAAGCGAACAAGAGAAAAAAGAACGACAACACCTTGAAGCCGAAATTGCTCGAATCGAAGAGGAAATGGCCGAAGCCAAAGCCGCCAAAGAAAGTCGTGTTGCAGATGGTGAGGAGCATATTGAAACGGCTGCTGAAAAGGCGAAGAGAATGGCCGCCACGTCGCGTTTGCAAGCGTGTAAGGACCAGGAGGCCAAATTGACCTTCAAACAAAAAGCGGCCGTGCGAGCAAAAATTCTGGCCGAAAAGGAAAAGAATTGGGGCAAGAAAGGGAAGAAAAAGGAGAAGAGTCTTTCTGACATTATTGCTGGAAAGGCAAAGAAACAAGGGAAACTGTTGAGTCGACAGAAATCGAGAGACTACGCCAAGGCCGGAATTCCGTTAAAGCCGCCAACAAAAGTCGCTAAGAAAATCGAGGAGCCGGCCAAACAAGAGGAAACAACGCCAGTTGAAGAAAAGCAACCGCTGAGTATGGCTGATATGTTGATGAAGAAGCAGCAGCTTGGTCGTGAAGGGATGCCGCAAATGAAAGTGAAAGCCCCAGATGTTCAGCTGCGTGCGGCCGATGATTTTGGAGACGACGATTTGCGCCCTGAAGATTTTCTTCCGTCGGATAGCGAAGACGAGGAAGAGGAAGCCGAACCAGAGTTGACGGAAGAAGAGCGTCATAAGAAGAGCCTTGAGTGGGAAAAACCGTCTTGGACCCAGGCAAAGCTGAAGACTACTGTCAAAGGAACTCAGGTATAAAACAGATAATTCTTGCCTTTGCATTGCTACTGTTATTTTTAAACCAACCTTGATTACTAACCCTTTTCTCCATCCATTGTACCTTCAGGTTAAAAAGGGGAAAACTTTGGCTGCTCCCATTACGTTTATTCCCAAGAAAATTAACGAGGGGCTGGAAGACGAAGACCAAGAGGATGCTCCAAGTCAAGGTGCTTTGATGAAAGGAGCTCTGAAAATGGTTGCGCTTCCAAAGGTCAAGAAGCATCAAGCCGGTTTGAAATTCACTGGTAATGGAGCTCGTATAAGAGATGGACGAAAAATCGAAAAGCAGATTTATCCTAAAATCAGTAACAAGGAAGAAGAAAAAATATGGGGAGCCGATCCTGAGGAATTGAAGCTGACTCCCCGGGGTTTGAATGCGCGCAAGGGCAAAACTCTTGCGGAGGAAAACATTACGCAAGCAACGCAAACGAAGAAGTACGCATTTGAAAAACCTGAATGGGCTAAATACAACAAAGATCTTCTTCTAAAAGGAACAGAGACGGGCGAACAATTGAAAGAGGGCGCGGATATTGCTCCAGTAATCACCGCAGCAACTGTTGAAAAAAAGCATACTTTTGAAAAGCCAGATTGGGCCAAAGGAACCAAGCTTAAGTCGACCGATGCAGGATCGAAACTAAAGAGTGGGGCATATTTATCAAAACCAATTGTTATCTTGGACAAGAAAACAATCAACGTGAATAGGGAAGCCAATCCAGCCTTCTTGAGAATGACCGAACAAGGTGATAAGCTTATGGAAGAAGGTAATTTGGCAGCACCTATCACAGAGGCACCACAACTTGCAAAGCAAAACCAAGCAAAGAGATATGGAGATCATAGTTGAGACTTAGGTTCGTCTGTGTCATTTCCCGTCTGCACTTTTTTATAGGTCTTCAAAGTTGCACGCAATTGAACATTACAGTAAATGCTGCAATTCAATTTCCTACAATCCCTTAAAATTACTGTACAAATTTCAAGGATTCAACAACAAGAAGTAGTCTTCTGTGTTCTCAAGTAGCCAATATGGGGGCAGCAGAAGAGGAAGAAGAAGGCAGGAAGATCTACTATCGCTCACTACTGGTTGATTTCAATCGATTCAAGATGATGGTCTCTCTGTCTCATTGATTGCTATACTTGACATCTGTTAGACGACCTAGCGATTCAAACCAGCACCTTGTTGCCTGTAATTTCCAGTGTAATTCACTCAAGTTTTGGTCCTTCAGAAGCTCCACGTGATGCCTCGGCGCCTTTTCCACCAGCACTGAATTCTTGTTTCCAACCGCCTAAAGCAACCACCACAGCTTGACAATTGCTGCGCGGCCGATTTTGCTCACCAAGATTTCTGGTGCACCCGACTAGAATTTCTCTACCTATTCTAGTATTCTAGTTATACTATTGCGGCGGGGCGTTGGTGAGATTGTAAAATCACTGCGAACATGATAATTGTCTATATTGCGATGTGTCTTAAGGAAGCTGAACAATATGTATTTTTATGCATGCTGACTGTAACTACTGTATATAAAAACATCTCGTGCAGAGTTTCTCGTAACGAGCTCGCCAACTCATGCGCAAACAACTGATTTAATTATGTAGACTGCGATGCCTTGCACAGCAAGCGATGTAGCAGCTCGCAAACTTAAGCTGTCGAATCACTCGGCTCCCACTTGCTCAGCAAAACACTTTAGAGTGGAGGTACTGTTTAAACGTATTCCTCTTCAATAATCTCTTCCTCGAAAACCTCTTCTTCGACGACTTCTTCATCCTCGTATTCTTCTTCCTCCGTTTCCTCGGAAACTATTCGAATAGTGGTTTCACAGAGGGGTAACATTTTGTGAGGAAACTGACTCACGAAAAACTCAATCGAGGGACTGTAATAAATTAACACGTACCGTAAGATTCCAGGGTAAATTCGCTAGGAGTACAAGAAGGATCCCTTGCTTGGTGTGGAGCTGGTGCAGGAGCACCCAGTACAGGTGCTCCCGTAACAGGTGCTCCCTCGACGGGAGCTCCTACTTCAACAGGTGCTCCCACGACGGGAGCTCCTACTTCAACAGGTGCTCCCACGACGGGAGCTCCTACTTCAACAGGTGCTCCCACGACGGGAGCTCCTACTTCAACAGGTGCCGGTACAGGTGCCTGAGCGGGGACCACCATCTCAGGATCTTCCGCCGAACGATTGCTAACATCTTTTGAATAATTTCCTGTTCGGATGGCACTTCCTCCTACTGTCGATCGCAACTTTGGAAACATGCCTCCGCCTTCGTTTACGTTGTGTGGTGTAACTTTCATCCACCAGTTCGGTCTAATAAAAACGGCACGAAGAAAACCAAAAGAACATGTGAGAAAATAATGACACAGAAGTGGTTGAGGACGATGTCCAAGATTGAAGATTGAAGATCAGATCACATCACTGCAAGTCAAGTCAAGCAACAGCCAATCCAATCTGCATATTCAACTAAAGTAGACTTACAGGCGGGCTGATCCCTTGGGCTTGCTTCTTCGAACCATTCTTTGCTGCTGTTTAAGGAATGGATGTATAAAAGCGATTGATGTGAACCTTTTTTTGTACAATTTGCTGTTGTTTTGGTAATAATGACAGGGTGCAAGATCAAAAATCATTGCCGCCGCGACGATAAAGTGAGGCATAATGCCAGTCTTCAGTCCTGCCACGAGCTAATTATTCTATTGGCGGCGAACCAAAAAATTTAGGTGGCAGTTTGGCCAAGCTAAAATAAATACGGTACTTAAGTATGGACGTAGTAGACTCTAGCTAGCGACCAGGGTACTCTAGACCACTACTACTTGTACTGTACTCTAGCACAGAGTCACTAGAGTTGATCATTAGGAGTAGCTCCTCTATCGTTCACTACATGACAAGAGGAAACCACATTACTAAAGACTTCTTTTGATTCATGGCTCCATCCTCTAGCGAGCTAGCGCTGAAAAAGCACGGGGGGCTAAGGGCTGCACTTCCATGCCCTGACTACTAGTACATTGTACGTGTCGCTGATCATGGTCTTAGTAGTAGTCAATACTCCGGAGATTCTGCACTGTTCTTTTTTTTTTCAACGCTATTCGTGGAACCTTCGGAAAGTACCAATTTTCACTTTTCTGTCGCGCTTCTTTCCCTGCTCATGTCATTTGGCTACCGCTACTAGTGTTGGCCCTTGGCCCCAGCATGAACAGGAGAGACATCATCAACCAGCTCTAAAGCATATATTACCGCCATTTTTGTTGAAATAAAAAAAGGAAACACACCAAAACAATGAAAACAAATCATTGCTTTCGAAGATTCGGATCGTTGTTTTCCAGCATTCTTTGCAAAGCATCCGCATCTCCTTCTTGAAGCTGTCGAAATAACGTCTGACTTGCTTGCACATCCGCCACTGGAACCAAGGCAGGACGAGGATGTCTATTAACATCAACATTGATCCATCCATACGGACATTGTCGACATTTAGTACCACAGCAAGTTCCCCTTTGTAAAATGGCCATGGTTTTAATACGAATTGAATTGATCGTTCTGATATCCATGGCTGCTGTAGCTGGAATAGTAGTAGTCGTCGTAGTAGTCGTCGTAGTAGTAGTCGTAGTAGTAGTAGCTGTAGAAGCTTGGGGAAGTTCTGGGGACGACTGTTGTTGTTGATTATGAATGTTACCAACCGTTGTCCCAGAGGAATTCCCACTGCTGTTCTTACTTTCAAGCGATGATAATGTCCCACTGGCTAGCAATCGATGTTGATAATGCTGATGGAAATTGTTGCGGTCTTGGCAGCGGCAAAGATTGCTTTGAAGTAGCATTTTCTGGCGAGAACACCAGTCTATCACCAGTCGATGGGGTGCAGTACCCAGCATTGTCGTCTGTATCTGTATCGTTGTTGCCGATTGTGAGACCTACAAAACGATCGCAGTGGATGCGGTAGTTCTATGGCAACTTTTATCCCGAGTTATTTTTGAATGCTGTACACAAGCACTTGTATTGGGATAATATATATTGAGTATAATACTGGAATACTGTAATACTAGTGTAAATTGAGTGCTACTACCATACTGCATACTGCATAATATGAGTGATCCTATTGCGGTCAGCGTTCTAGCGGCCACTGAAAATCACAGAAGACTAGTAGACTACTCTAGCTAGACTCTAGCTATCTACTCTACTACTAGTAGTACCTGGTAGTAGTAATACTAGTACTACTAGCTAGTACTGATTACCGGTACTTTGTTGTGACATCTATTTGAAAAAAAGACACTCATCCATGCATGACAAGCAATCCGTGTCCAATAGGGTTACGATTATCAATAAACAAACAACGAGCGAACGCTACCGCGTTCTCTCGACTATGCCAGCTCTCTAGGGCTACGTTCGGCTAGGTAGGGTGGTTTGGAGAAACTCGGCAATTTACTAGGGCCGACCTTTTCTCCGTTCCGA
>Ga0100380_10003040_pt1 | contig 17874 bp, 18 predicted proteins | sample CryGeymeta201504_FD_80417 | JGI IMG/M metagenome (GOLD analysis project Ga0100380, IMG submission 80417) | Groundwater microbial communities from Crystal Geyser aquifers in Utah, USA - Crystal Geyser metaG 2015-04 | ecosystem: Environmental > Aquatic > Deep subsurface > Groundwater | place... | reverse complement strand
TTTAGTGTTATTACTACTCATAAAACTTCTTAGACGCATTCCAATACACATCCATTTCTTCCAAGGTCATATCGCTAAGGGTTTTACCGTCTTTTTTAGTCTCTTTTTCTAAATATTGAAAACGATTAATGAATTTTTTATTGGTTTTTTCCAAGGCATCTTCGGGGTTAATGTTCAGGAATCTTCCATAATTCACTACCGCAAAAAGTAAATCACCATATTCTGCTTCCATGCGTTCTTGGTTTTGAACAGCTATTTCTTCTTGCAACTCATCCATTTCTTCAATCACTTTCTCCCAAACTTGTTCTTTGTTGTCCCAATCAAAACCTACTCCTCTAGCTTTATCCTGTATTCTTATACATTTTATTAATGCCGGAAGTGATTTAGGAACACCTTCCAACACAGAAGTTTTTCCTTCTTTCAATTTCAATTTTTCCCAATTGGATTTTACTTCTTCCTCATCTTTCACTTTCACATCACCATAAATATGTGGATGACGATAAATTAACTTTTCACAAACACCATTTAACACATCTGCCATATCAAAAGCATTGGTTTCTGAACCAATTTTCGCATAAAAAACAAGGTGCAACATCAAATCGCCCAACTCTTTTTTAATTTCTTCCATATCATTATCAAAAATGGCATCGGTAAGCTCATAAGTTTCTTCAATCGTCAGGTGGCGAAGGCTTTGCATGGTTTGTTTTTTATCCCACGGACATTTTGCTCTCAATTCGTCCATAATGGTTAACAATCGTTCAAAGGCTTTTAATTTTTCTTGCATCTTAAATTGTATTTCGGTTTTATCTTCTAAATTTGTTTGGTGTTTAAAGTAATTTTCAAATATCCACTATTTTTAGGAGTTTTCCTCCATTATTTTGTTTCATTTTCTCAACAAACTGTTCCGCAATTTGGTGTTGAACAAACAATACATTTTGGTTCAATCCTACCTCATCGTCCTTTGGTAAACGCAGTTGTTGAAGGTCATTCGTTGATTTATGAATTTTCATTTTATAAAAACACATTAGGTAAAAAGCAATGGCAACAGGCCTATAACTATCCAAAAATTGGAATTTCAGCAATGATACTACAATTGGGAAATAAAGAAAAACTTGGCAATTCGTATGGTGTTTTTCCGTACATTCAATTTCCAATTTCCAATAAAAAAATAGAATGGAACATAAGATTTGGATATGGGTTGGGCTATATTGAAAAACCATTCGATAGAGAAACTAATTTTAAAAATACGGTGATTGGTTCTACATATAATGTATTAATCAATTTGAACTCGTTGTGGAGAATTAAACTCAATGAAAACATTTCAACTTCTGCTGGAATTTCGTTGGTTCATTTTTCAAATGGCTCTTTCACGCGTCCAAATTTAGGAATCAATGTATTTTCTCTAAACGCAGGACTTGCATATAATTTCGGTTTAAAAAAAGATTTAATTCAAAACGAAATACCAAAAAGAGAGAAAAATTGGAGTAAGATTGTGTTGGTGAATGTGGGAATTAAAGAAATACCCCCTGTTGAAGGTCCTAAATACATGGTCTATACAACTTCATTTAGTTTTCAAAAAGCGTTTAGCAATAAATCTTCTTATGGTTTTTCGGCTGATTTGTTTTATAATTCATCGTTAGAACAATTGATTTCGGACGAAGAAAATAAAACAACTTCAAATTCAGATAATGCTAGAGCAGGATTGTCTGTTTTTTATTCACTTGATGTGGGAAAAGTATCCTATCTCATTCAAATGGGTGGTTATTTACGAACAGCTTATGATGGAGACGGTTTTATTTATCACAGAATTACATCGAGATATTACATCAATAAAAATCTGTTTTTTAATTTAGGATTAAAAACACATTGGGCTGTTGCCGATTTTATTGAATTTGGCATTGGGTATAAATTTAATTCTTCTAAATGAAACTTTTCAACATAACATTTTCTTTATTGCTTATGCTTCTATTTTCATGTGGAAAGGATTCGAGTTGTATAAAAAATGCTGGTAAATTAGTTTCTGAAACTAGACCTATTACTTCCGAAATAAACCACATTGTACTCAAAGACAACATTGATTTGGTGCTTACTCAGGACTCCTTTGCTTCGCTTCGCATTGAAGCTGGAAGTAATTTATTGCCTTATGTTAGAGCCCGTCAGAAAGGGAATACACTTGAACTAAAAAACGATAATAAATGTAATTTTTTAAGAAGCTACAAAAATGAAATTACTGTTTATTTAGCACTTCCAAATATCAAAAGCATTGATTATACTGGACATGGAAACATTTCTTCATCAGGTGTATTAACGCTTTCTGAACTTACTTTTGATACTAAAAACGGCACTGGAAGTGTGAATTTACAGTTAGATGTAGCCAAACTAGACATATTCCTTCATACAGGCCCAACTGATTTTAAATTGACAGGAAAAGCCGAAAATGTTTATTTATATTCAGGTGGAATTGGGTGGATTTATTGTGATGAATTAATAGGAAAAAAAGTACATACCAATAATGCGGGAACAGGTGATATTATTCTTACAGCTACCGAAACACTTTTAATAGAACTCACTTCAATCGGGAATATTGATTATTATGGAACTCCAACCGTAACTGTAAGTACAAATTCAGGCAAAGGAAAAATAAGAAAAAAATAATTTTTTTTGTTAAGCACCTCCCAACAAACCTTCCTTCAATTTTTTATCAGCAGGATTATCTGACAACCAAATACCTAACAATGCTTTTTTGAATTCAAAACCTTCAATTTTGGCTTTTACTTTTCCATTTTTCAATACCATAGTGATAGATTTACTTGGCACATAAAAAATATCGAATATATCTCCTTTTTTAATTTCATCTTTGAAAGCTGCAATAAATTCATCTATTTCTTTTTGAATTGCTGCTGTATTTTTGTGTGTTGAATTATCGAAACCTTCTTTTACTGCTGCAATCATTTTTTCACTCGTGATAAGAGATGAAACAATTTGAATTTTAATAGAAGTATATTCGTTTTCATTAATAATTTTTTTTGCCTCTTTAGATTTTGTTTTCAAATACAAGCCTGCCACATACATATCCATCCAATATTTTGAACGCACTCCACCACCATTGAGTTCTAGAGTTGTTTCTCCAACCATAACTTTTTTTGGAAGAGTAACCCCACTAATTGTCATTTGTGCCTCAGCCAGTTGAACTGACATTATCGTTAAAATAATCAATGTTATTTTTTTCATAAGTAGATATTTATTGTTTTAATTAATCGTAATTTGTAAATCGTAAATCTTAGTTTACCTCTTCTCCTCTGAGTTTTAATTGCAACTCATCATCACGTTTATTTTTTTCATCTTTGGCATGAGCAATACTTGCATTTAACTCATAACCAATCAACAAAACTAAGGAATTAAAATATAACCACAATAAAACTACAATTAATGTTCCAATAGAACCATATACTTTATTATAAGTGGCAAAATTATTTACATAGTAAGCAAATCCTGCTGAAAGAAGAATCATTAACCCTGTGGCTAAAGTAGATCCAGCAGATATAAACTTAAATTTCCCACCTTGTAAATTTCCAAAATAATAAATAGATGAAATTCCTGTAAAGAATACAATTAATAGTGCAAGCATTTTAATTACAGCTAATGTTCCCAAAGAAATGTCGGAAGAAACCCAATCATTTGAAATTAAATAATTGATGATTACTTTATAAAAAACCATAAAAAAAATAGCTACAACCATCAATAAAGTTAATATTCCCAATAATAAAAAAGAAATAGCTCGTTGCTTAAAAAAACCAACTTCTTTTTTAATGGAATGATAAGAATGATTAAATTCTAAAATCATTGCATTAACTCCATCGCTTGCAAAATAAATAGCGAATATAAAACCTAATGATAACAGTGTGTCGTGCTTTTTATTTAACAAATCATCAAGCGTACTCACCGCCATTTTAAAAGCTTCGTCAGGCAAAAACTCATCTAAAATAATTAATAAATTGGAGTAAAACTCATCTAAAGGAATGTATGGAAGCAGAGATAATAGGAAAATTATTGCTGGAAAAAGAGCTAAAAAAAACCGAAAAGCCAACGAAGACGCTCTTGTGGTTAATGAGCTTTCTTGTAATCCTTTTAATAAGAAAGAAACTACATCAAAAAGTGGAATTCCATCAAAACCTGGCAAAACTATCCGTTTTGACCAAAGCAATGTTTTACTAACAATGCTGATTTGAAGTATTTTATCTACAAATTTTGATGCCATAATACATAAGAAACAAAAATAGCCTATGTTTTTTTCAAACGTAGGCTAAATTATATTTTTAAAAAGGATTTAAAAAAATTACTCTTCTGCTTTTCTAAGTTTTTCAACATAAACAGCTTTAATTTTTTGCTGTCTGTTGGTAATAGAAGGTTTTTCAAATTCTTTTCTTCTTCTTAGTTCTTTGATAGCGCCAGTTCTTTCAAACTTTTTCTTGTATCTTTTCAACGCTCTTTCGATGTTCTCGCCATCTTTTATTGGTATAATTATCATTCCTTAGTGTTTTTTAATTTATTAAAGGGGTGCAAACTTACTTATAAATTTAATATTTGCAAATAATTTATTTTAATATTTCTCTCGAAATAACTAATTTTTGTATTTCTGAGGTTCCTTCACCTATCGTGCAAAGTTTTGAATCTCTATAAAACTTCTCTACAGGGAAGTCTTTGGTATAACCATAACCTCCAAAAATTTGTACAGCATCGGTGGAGACTCTCACCGCAACTTCCGATGAATAGTACTTTGCCATTGCAGAAACCTTTGTAACATCTTTATGGGCATCTTTTAAATAAGCGGCTTCATAAATCAATAATTCAGCAGCATCTATTTCAGTTGCCATATCTGCTAATTTAAAAGCAATAGCCTGAAACTGAGAGATGGGTTGATTAAATTGTTCTCTTTCTTTAGAATAAGCTAAGGCAGCCTCATAAGCTCCTTTTGCAATTCCTAACCCCAATGAAGCGATAGAAATTCTTCCTCCATCTAAAATTTGCATTGCCTGAATAAAGCCTTCTCCAACATTTCCCAACACATTGTTTTTATGCACCCTGCAATCCGCAAAAATTAATTCGGCAGTTTCGGAAGCCCTCATTCCTAATTTATTTTCTTTTTTTCCTGAAGAAAAACCGGGAGTTCCTTTTTCAATAACAAAAGCAGTCATGTTTCTGGAAGTACCTTTTTCGCCTGTTCGGGCAATAACTACAGCTACATTTCCCGAAATAGCATGTGTAATGAAGTTTTTAGCTCCATTTAGCACCCAATAATCGCCATCTTGTTTGGCAGTTGTACTCATTCCGCCTGCATCAGAACCTGTATTGTGTTCTGTAAGACCCCAAGCTCCAATCCATTCAGCTGTTGCCAGTTTAGGCAACCATTTTTTTCGTTGTTCTTCATTTCCAAACATATAAATATGGTTGGTACAAAGCGAATTATGTGCTGCAACAGAAAGCCCGATAGAACCACACACTTTTGAAATTTCAGAAACCACCACCACATATTCGTTATACGTCATTCCTGAACCACCATATTCTTGCGGTACAACAGCTCCCATCAGTCCAAGTTCACCTAATTTTTTAAATACTTCTACAGGAAATTCTTGCGTTTCATCCCATTTCATGATATTTGGACGGATTTCTTTCTCAGCAAAATTTTTAATCATGTCAGCAATCATTCGCTGATTTTCGGTATATTCAAAATTCATAATTCTATTGTTATTCGTTATTTTTTTCTAATACGAGATTAGGTTAAATCTATTTTTAGTGTATTTTTCTAATTTTTCTGTTCCATTTAAAAATTTAAGTTCCACAACAAAAGAAAATCCTACTACGTTAGCTTCTTGCATAACCACCAATTCTGCTGCTGCTGCTGCTGTTCCTCCTGTCGCCAATAAATCATCATGAATTAACACATTCCAACCTTTTTGAATCACTTCTTGGTGCATTTCTACTTCTGCAAATCCATATTCCAACTCATATTCATAAGAAACAGTTTTGTAAGGTAGTTTTCCTTTTTTTCGTATGGGTATAAATGGGATTTGAAGTTTATTCGCCAATAAAATTCCAAAAAAGAAACCTCTACTCTCAATTCCTATGATAGCATCTAAATGCAAATTTTTGGTTTGTTTTGCCAATTCATCAACAATTTCGCTACAAAGTTGTTGGTCTAAGAAAATAGGTGTAATGTCTTTAAACAAGATACCTGGCTTAGGAAAATCAGGTACTTCTCTTATGGCGTTATCAAGTTTTTCACGAATCATTTTCAATTTTTTAATAGCTTACAATTTTAAGCACTTATTGTTTGGTTAACAAGCATCTTTCAAATTAATTTTTTTGAAACGGTACCAATAAAGTCTTTCAAATAAAAAGGCTCAAAATAAGCGACATCTTCGAACTGTTTATTGGCTAATTTTATAGCTGCTAATTCATTAATTTCTAAAGCTGAAGGGAGAACAGTCTCATCAAACAAAGCATTTTCATATTGTTCTAATGCTGTTTTGCACTTGGCAGCACCATCTCCAAAGAAAATTATTTTTTGGTTAACCAGAAATTTGCTAAAAGAATTTTCATCAATTATTTTGGCAGAAATGGGTGCTATTAATTCATTTTTAGTATTATAAATTGCCGTATAAACTTCCATTCTTCGGGCATCTATCATCGGGCAAAAAAGCAAATTTTTATCAGTGCTTTGTTTTGCCATACGTAATGCCATTGCCTGCAAGGTATCAACAGCAATTAATGGTTTGTTGAGTGCAAAACACAATCCTTTGGCTGTTGAAACTCCAATGCGAAGTCCAGTATAGGAACCTGGTCCTTTGCTAATGGCTACGGCATCTATCTCTGCCAGTTTTTTACCCGATTGCTGTATTACTTTTTCTATGAAAACGGTTGTGTTTTCGGCATGGCTAAACGCTCCTCCTATTTCTTCTACCGCCAACAACTGTTCTCCTTTTGTCAATGCAATTGAGCAAATTTTTGTTGCTGTTTCTATCCCTAAAATTAAACTCATGCGTTATAAAATTTTTATTTCAACTCTTCTATTTGCTGTCATTTCTGTTTCTGATTTCGGGTCAGGAAATAACATTTTTGTATTTCCATATCCTTTAGATTTTATTCTTTTGGTATCTATCCCTTTTTCTATCAAATAACTTTTCACTGCCAGTGCTCTTTCTTCCGATAGTTCTTGATAATCGCTGGAATTTTTCTGCCTTGGGCCATTAACGTGTCCTTCTATTTCTATACTTACATTCGTATTCAATTGCATAAATTCCAATAATGCTAATAAATCAGAAGAAGCTTGAGGTAAAAATTTGGCAACATTTCCATGAAATTGTATGTTTCTGAGATTTATTTTCTGCCCAACTTGTATTGGTTCTAATAAAATATCTAACTCCATATTCGTTCTTGTGTTTGGAATTGTTACTTCTAGCGATTGTAATAAATATCCTTTGGCATTTGCACTTACAGTCAGTTTATATTTTCTTTTTGGCACATCTACTTGATAGGAAGTGATTTGTGATTTTTTTATTGGTTTTGTTCTAAGTCCATCAATAATAATGTTTCCAACTAATGTTTTATTGGTTTTTATTTCTTTCAAAGAAACACTAAAAGAAAGTTGTTCGGGTTCTATTGTTGGATTTTCCTGCTCAATTATTGGTGAATTAACAGGTTTATCGAAATGTAATAATAACGTATGATTTCCTCCTGATTTTTTAGCATTATTTACCACTAAAACGTATTGTTCTCCTGCTTTTACTTGTAAATATTTACTGTAATTACTATTAATTCCAGCTCCTACAAAAGGGTGCATAGCTTCTTCCGACAACCCAGTTATGGAACTTCTGGATAAGTTACTTCTGATAGGTTCCATTTTATTCGCTTCAATGCGTTTACAAAACATTTTCTTATATTCATACAACAAAAAATCCCAATCATTTCCTTGGTCTTTAGTAGTTATATCGAATGTAAATGCTCCACTTGTTGGAACTGTAATTAAATACCAAATGGAATTTTTTTCTTCTTCAAAGCTTAAAGAATCATACAAATTATTGTTTGAAAATTCCATGGTTTTGCCATAACCTTTGATATTGTTAGCTTCATAAATAGTATCCGTAAGCCCCAACATGGAACTACAATCGGAATGTTGCGAAAAAGCGATGGAAATCAAACTACTTTGCAGCACTAAAAAAGAGAATATGTAAGAGTAAAAACGCATCATTTAAGAAACCACAAATTTACAAATTGTTTTTGTTAGGAATAAATGAAGTTTAAAGGTTCGAATTTCGTGTTTGATTTTACCAACCAAATTTCTCAACTTGTTCAAGCAAAACAGCCTCAGGTATATCGTGTTTGCCTTGAAAAGGAATTAATTTAATAGCAAGACCAGCATCTTGTAATTTCTGTTTTTGAAGAGCAACTCTACTTTTAGTGAGAAAAACATCTTTATCTCCATATAAAAAATAGGATTTAATGTTGTTGTTTTTTAAAATCTCGAATGGCATATCATCAGGAAAAACACTTGCCCACAAGATAAAGTTTGTAATTTTAGCCTGAGTTTGAGAAACCCAACGTGCTGCTGTTGCTCCTCCTTGCGAAAATCCCAACACATTTAATTTAAAAGATTTATTTTTTCTAAGGCTAACTATTTCGGTATAAAGCGTGTTTAGATAAAATAAATAATCAGCTATTTCTGCTTCACGATTTTCTTTAGTCATCCAACTGGCTCCAACTCGACCATCAACACCATTGACATAAAATTTAGAAAGTGCTTCTGGGGCAATCACACAGGTATCGTCAGTAACTATTGTTTCAAATTTTTTAGAAAAAAACTCGACCGCATACCCATAGCCGTGCAACACTATCCAAATTGATTTTGCTTCGGCTAAATTTCCCAATACATAATATTGAGCTGTTCTTTTAACGCTTATTTGATGTTTTTTACTTTCCATTTTTCTATTGCTTTTGCATCATATTTCACAATAATTGCTATCCAAATTGCTCGTGAAACCCGAATAACAAAAGGAAGTAATACCAACAACACCAAAAATTCAGCTAGTAAAAATAGTTCTAATGAATAACTATCAAAAACGATTAAGGCAGTAAAAACAGCTACACTAATGGCAATGGTAAGTCCATAACTCACATACATTGCTCCGAAATAAAACCCTGTTTCAATTTCAAAATCTTGTCCACATTTTGGGCAATTTTTAGGCATATCAAAAAAACCTTTTATACGATAACTTCCTTTATGCACAAACAAATCGCCTTCATGACATTTTGGACATTTTAACTTAAGAATACTGGGTAACATTTGTTGAAATTTAGAATTGCAAAGTTACGAATTGTTAATGTAACAATGTAGCAATTTGAAAAATGTAACAATTATGAAAATGTGGAAATGTGAAAATTCGTGTATTCGTGGCTAAAAAAATTTGTAATTTCGCGCCTATGTTAGGAATTAATGAATTGACCGTAAGTTTTGGCGAACGATTTTTGTTCAACAAAGTATCTTTTATCGTAAATAAAACAGATAGAATAGGCTTGGTTGGTAAAAATGGAGCTGGAAAATCTACATTATTAAAAATAATGGCTGGAGAGCAAGAACCAGATAGTGGAAATGTGTCATCTCCTACCGATTTTACTGTTGGGTATTTACCTCAAGACATGGATTTTGCTTGCGGAAATACGGTAATGGAAGAAACCAAATCCGTATTCAAAAAAGTAAATAAAATTAACGCAAAAATTGATGACATTAATCACCAACTAGCTACAAGAGAAGACTATGAATCTGATAGTTATTTAGATTTATTGAATCATTTGAATGATTATAACGAACGATTAAATGTACTTGGCGGATTTAGTGTAGATGCTGATTGTGAGCTAATTTTGAAAGGATTAGGATTTACAAGTGCTGATTTTGAGAGATTAACAGATGAATTTAGTGGTGGATGGCGTATGCGAATAGAATTAGCAAAAATTCTGTTAACAAAATCTGATGTATTACTTTTAGATGAGCCAACCAACCACTTAGATATTGAGTCAATTCAATGGTTAGAAGACTTTTTGAAAACCTATCCAGGAGGAGTCGTACTCGTTTCGCACGATAAAGCTTTTTTGGATAATGTTACTAACCGAACCATAGAAATTGCGTTGGGAAAAGTATATGATTACAAAGCCTACTACTCTAAATACTTAACACTCAGGCAAGAGAGAAGAGAGCAACAAGTAGCTGCTTATAACAACCAACAAAAACAAATTCAAGATACTGAATTATTTATTGAACGGTTTCGCTCTAAAGCATCAAAAGCAGTTCAAGTTCAAAGTAGAATAAAGCAATTGGATAAAATTGATCGCATTGAAATTGAAGAAGAAGACACTTCTTCTATGCGATTTTATTTTCCACCAGCACCGCATTCGGGTAGAGTAGCTGTGGAAGCTCATAACATTGCTAAAAGCTATGGCGACAACCAAGTTTTCAACGATGTAAATTTCTTTATAGAAAGAGGTAAAAAAATTGCTTTAGTGGGCAAAAATGGCGAAGGAAAAACCACCATGAGCCGCATTATTATTGGAGAATTAGAACATGAAGGTACGCTGAAATTAGGTCACCAAATAAAAATTGCCTACTTCGCTCAAAATCAAGCTGAAGAACTTGATAAAGAATTAACTGTTTTTGAAACGATAGACAAAGTTGCTCATGGAGAAATTCGTAAACAAGTACGGAATTTATTAGGAGCTTTTATGTTTGGTGGCGAAGAAGCCGATAAAAAAATAAAAGTACTTTCGGGTGGAGAGAGAGCTAGGGTTGCGTTGTGTAAATTATTGCTCGAACCAGTAAATTTGTTGGTTTTAGATGAGCCAACCAATCACTTGGATTTGAAATCGAAAGAAATTTTAAAAACTGCCTTAAAAAGATATGATGGAACATTGGTTGTTATCTCGCATGACAGGGATTTTTTAGATGGGTTGGTTACTGAAATGTATGAGTTTAGTAATGGAAATGTGAAACAATTTATTGGTGGTGTTTATGATTTCTTAAAATCGAAAAAGGTTGATTCCATTAAAGAATTTGAAAGAAAAGACAAGCAGCAAGTTGTTCAAAACAACACGCCTACTGAAAACAAATTGAGTTATGAGGAACGAAAAAACCAAGAAAGAGAGTTAAGAAAAGCAGAAAATGATGTGAAAAAAATAGAAAATACAATTACGGAATTGGAACAAAAAATAAACACGATTAATGCCCAATTGTTAAATCCTTCAACCTATTCTCAAGAGTTAGTAGATAAATACACAACACTAAAAAAACAACTCGAAAAAGCCGAAATGGATTGGGAAAAGGCTCAAGAATTGTTAGAAAAATTATTGGGTTGATGATAAAAATTATTCCTCTTGCATTAATCTGTTGTTTATCATTTTTTTTAATTCACAACAACCTTTTTGGTAAAAACATTCTTTTCAGTTTGGAGTTTAAAAAGATAAAATCCTTTTGATAATTCTGTTATCTTAATTTCTTTTTGAGTTAATCCAGAAATTAAATATTTTTTTACCAGTGTCCCATTTACATTGTAAACCATTAATTGGGAGTTAGAGTTTGTATTAACCGTTACATTAATTTGATCATGAGCTGGGTTAGGAAAAACTGAAAAATAGTCAGTTAACATATTTTCATTAATTGTAGTGGTCATGTTCCATTTATCTTGAGCAACAATTCCATCCCAAATTAGTGTTGCCAGAAAAGGATTATCAATAAATGGGTTTCTGTTTCCTTGAATACCTTCTAAAATATTATTACGGTTAGTTTCATATAAAGACACGGTGTCTTCCGCATTCCATTGCAAAAATAAATCAATCATGTTAGCATCTGAAGCCACTGAAATTCCAACACCAACATTAGTTGGTAAACATTGCGTGGGATATCTTAAATACATATACATCATCATTCGAGCAACGTCTCCTTTCCATTCATCTCCAGGATACCAATAAACGCCTACACTTCCAGCATTTCCAGAACCTGAAGCAAACATTTTGCTTCCTCTATTGCCATTTTGCTGCACATCTGTAGCTCTTAAATGGTGTGCATCCGTTCCTGCAGAAGGGGAAGTGGTAACCATACTTGGTGTTGCTAAAGATTTTGCATAAGTATGTTCTCTGTTCCAATCACCAGCATTTCCTCCAGTATAATTTTTATTACGTGTTCTATCTGTAACTGGGTTTCCATCTGTATCATTATATCCATAAAGCAGAAATACGTTGTTTAAATTGTTGGGGTCTAAATCTGTTTGTTGTAAAACAGTCCAGATATCGTTGTAACTTAATTGATAAGTGTGGGTTACTGTGATTTTATTTGATAATTCAGATTTTAAAGCCGATCCAGTTAAGGAAAGATTCACATTGTTGTAATACGTTGGTATTTGTCCAATAACCGTTATTACAATAAAATGGAATAATATTAAAAAAAGTGTTTTCATTTTGTTGTTTTTGGATTTGTAAGTTTCACTTGTTATGGATTCTTTTTTAATCACTCCATTTTCATACTCAAAGGTAAGTATTTTTTAGGGTAAACTTGATTTCATATTTTTATTTGGAATTATTAGAGTCAAGAGATCTTAAAATCAGAGTCTAATGTTTTTAATAGTCGAATATCTAAATTTAATACGTATGAATATCAACTCTAATTAAGTAAAAACTGCATCACCTTCTCCATCTTGAAACAGTTTGTTTGTTATACCAAGTGTTTCAAATTGCTTTGGATAGCCAACGTGCTTAACGAGTTGTTTGGTAAAAAGCACTGTATTTTTTTTTAACTTTAATTGTTCTTTTATTTTTGGATGAAAGGTTGTGATGGTGGTTATTTTTTTATTGTATGCATAATTAAAAATAGCTTCCAATACTTTTTCTGTAGCATTGTCATCAAAAAAACAATACGGTATCTTCATTTCAGAATCTCTGCAAGTAACCACAAAAATACCTATAAGCTCATTTTGATGCGTAATTTTCAAAAGCTCTACTACAAAAGATTGAGTAATGTAAGAAAAATAATATTTTTTAGCAATTGCTGTTTCAAATTCATTTGGTTGAGTTGTTAGCCAAGAATAATTGCTTATCCAAGTAAAAAAAGTGTTATCGAAAGGCGTTAACATTGTGGGTTTAAATTTACTTAAAAACACTTCCATTGATGCATCAAGGCATTTTATAACTTGATAATTTAATTCTTTTTTAGCTGATTTTTTTGCAAACATTGTGTTTAAACAACTATCAAAAAATTTTAAAATAGGTTTTAAAATAGCTAAAAAAGCATATTTTTTAGGTAAAATCTGATTCAAATTAAACCTTAAAAATACTTTTGTTCCAGTTATGCTGTTGGTCATAAAGCCCATTTTAGCAACAATAGATGCTGTGTGTGGGGTTAAATCGAAAAAGATAAGGTTAGATTTTGTAATCTTCAACATGGAATAAAACAAAGGCATTGCTGCTATTTTACCTTTTTCTGGATCTATCCACCAGCAGGTATTCCAAAAAAAACGCTCGTCTGTAAGCATTGTTTTTCCTGGTAAAATGCCAATAAACCCAATTATTTCTTCTTTGTTATTGAGTGCTAAAACAAGTGCTACATCATTAGGTTGAGCATAAGGGTTATTTGCTTGAGAAATTGCTCGTTGTGGAGTTATAGGAACGATGTTTGCATTTTTGTAAAACACAGTATTTACAAAATCGACCAATTCCCCTACTTTTATTTCTCGAAATATCATTATTAAATTTTTGTTTTTAAGCAAGTTACAATACCTCCTACGTTTGCAAAAGAAATCATTTCATCTAAAGTAAATGAAACATTGAATTTTTTTTCAATCGCAGCAATAAATAATACATGATTGAGCGAATTCCATTCTGCAATCTCTTTTGCTGAAGTTTCATTTGTAATAATAAGTTGTTTGTTTTCAAACACTTCTCGCATCAATTCCTGAATTTGTTGAAATAATCCTTCCATTTTTATATTTTTTTAAGTGTTTTTATCTCCTACATCCAAACAGCTACCGAAATGCTGAATCTATTTTAAAGATACATCACTTCATTTTTCTTTTTCTCATACTTCGGAATGAAAAATTTTGTGCAGTATGACACAAATCGTAATTCGTAATTACCTACGGTGCTACTTCGTGGTCGTCAATCAAAAATCTCTAATTTCTAATTTCTAATTTCCAATAAACACTAAAAGTACCATATTTTTCAAAGCCAAGATTTTTATATACATTTTCTCCTGCTTTTGAAGCCTGAAGAACAATGTTGCTTTTCCCAATTTCAAACGCATCGTGAATACTGTGTTGCACTAAATTGGTTGCAATTCCTTGTTTACGAAACGATTTTTTTGTCGCAATTAAATACAATCCACAACTTTTTTCACTATGGAAAGATAGCAATGTTGCCACAAGTTCATCATTAAAATACGCTCCATAAAAATTAAATTGCTGATTCGTAAATACCTTTTCAAAAAGCTCCTTTTCGGTTTGTTGTCCTGAAAAAAGCTCTTGATTTAACACTTCTACCCATGCAGATAACTCTGCGATTGTTGTAATTTTTTTTATTACAATTTGTGTGTTGACTTTAGTTGTCGGTTTTAACATATCTTTTGTCAAAACCATTCCCGACCATTGATTTATTTCTCTTAACCCATTGTTTTTTAGAAAAACCCCTGTTTCAACACCATTTTCATCATTGTTTACAACCCAAAATGGAGGCAATTTATCAGAAAGTTGATTGGTAAGTTCAGAAAGTTCTTTCTCCTTATTTTGGACGGCATAAACCATGTTGGGCCAGAAACCCTGTTTATTTTTTACCCAAGAAAATTGCTGGTTTTTTCCAGAGTAAGTAGGTAAAACACTTCGAAAAACATCATAAAATGAATACAAATTGTTAGCTATTTCTTGTGGTTCATTCATAGCATTTCTTTTAATTTTTCTCTATCCACTTTCCCGCTTGTTGACAATGGAAAATTTGCGACAGCAATTATTTTTACAGGCTGCATATAAGCAGGTAATTTTTCTTTTAAATATACTTTGATTTCATCTGTTTCTTGCTGGTCATTTTCAACCATCAAAAAAATCTGAAGTATTCCTTCTGCATTTTCTTTTGTGAGAGCCACCACCTGACTGGCATTGGTTACCATTCTTGCATAATGCTCAATTTCACCCATTTCAACTCGATAACCTTGAATTTGCACCTGATTATCAATACGTCCGCAATAAAAATAATCATTTTGCTCGTCAAAATAAACCAAATCTCCTGTTCTATAAAAATTAAAGGACTGATTATTTAGTTTCAATGCCACAAAAGCGGTCTTGTTTTTTTCGGAATTTTTCCAATATCCTTCAGTTATTTGGCTTCCAGACACACATAGTTCTCCTTTTTGATGTGCTGGTAATATATTGAAATTTTCATCTACGACTACTGCCAATGAATCTCCAAAAGGCTTTCCTATGCAAACAACAGAATTAAATTGTTTTACAATTGTTGAAGGCAATTGATAACAAAAACAATTAATGGTTGCTTCAGTTGGTCCATAAACATTATGTATTTCTGAATTAGGCACACAAGGTTGCCATTCGTTAATCAAATTTAAGGGCAGTGCTTCCCCGCCAAAAAGCATATATTTTATTTTTTCTAATTTAATTTTGGAAAAAAAAGGACGCAAATAACTAAGTGTGGATGGAGGCATTTTGGTAAACGTAAGCTCCTGCTCTTTCATTAATTTGTAAGCGTATAAATATTTCACTTCTTGTGGTGGAACAGTATAAACACAACCTCCTAAAAACAAAGGCAATGTATAGCAATGTACAGAAGCATCAAATGATAAGTCGTAGATTTGAAGGAATTTATCTTCATGGTTAAGTTGATAACCAATTTTGAGAAAAGACAATAGGAATGTTTCTAAATTTTTCACAGAAATAGGAACTCCTTTAGGTTTTCCAGTACTTCCTGAAGTAAATAGAATGTATAAAATATTGGTTAAGTCGGTGTTATTGTTTTCTATGTGATTTGTGGAGGAGAGATTTTCTGTTTCGATGTAGGCAATTCCTTTCAACTGAACATTTTCAACACCTTTCAACGAATTTACCAACACATTTTTAATTTCAGTTTGGTTGATGTTACTTTGGTTTCTTTCAATAGAATTAACAGGACTTAACGGAACAAAAACGTACCCATTTATCCATAAGGCAATGATAGAAGCGTAGGTTTCTAAACTGTCTGTAGTAATTACACCAAAAACAGTTTGTTGAGGACAATTAAATTTTAATAATGCTTCCGAAATTCCAGCAATTTTTTGAGCAAATTCACTATAGGTATAGAACGTATCTTGAATAAAAAAAGCATTTCTATTATTGTATGAATAACAGTTTTTTAATAGTTGATGAAGAAGTTGGTTGTTCATGGGGTTAACTTACAAGTTTGCAAAGTAAGTAATAAAAACAAAAAGAAATACTAGCTTCGAACTACTATTTACTAATACCCCAACACCGACCCTAACCAACGCTCAGCAATATCAAAGTTTAATTTGTTTGCTGCTGTATACGCTTCTAATTGGTCTTTTTCAATTTTTCCTACGCCAAAATATTTACTTTCTGGATGGGAAAAATACATTCCGCTTACGGCAGCAGTGGGGTACATGGCTAAACTTTCGGTTAACTCAATTCCTGTTTTATTCGTAGCATCTAATAATTGAAATAAATCTGTTTTTAACGTATGGTTCGGACAAGCAGGATAACCTGGTGCCGGACGAATACCCACATATTTTTCCTTTATTAAATCATCATTCCCTAGTGTTTCATTGGCTGCATAACCCCAGTATTCTTTACGCACTTTTTGGTGCATCAATTCAGCAAAAGCTTCTGCTAATCTGTCTGCCAATGCTTTTAGCATAATGGAATGATAGTCATCATGGTCGGCTTCAAAACGAGCAATGTATTTTTCTATACCTATTCCTGTAGTTACTGCAAAACCACCGATGTAATCTTTCAAACCGCTTTCTTTTGGAGCAATAAAATCCGCTAAACTGATGTTAGGTACACCTGCCGCTTTTTTAGATTGCTGACGTAATTGATGTAATTGTCCTATTGGACTATTATTTTCATAAACCAAAATGGTATCATCATTTACGGTATTGGCTTCCCAAAAGCCTATAACTGCTTTGGCTTCCAACCATTTTTCATTTATAATTTGTTGTAATAGCTGTTGAGCATCAGCAAAAACTCTTTTGGCTTCACTTCCTACCAATTCATCCTCTAAAATCTGAGGATATTTTCCTGCTAATTCCCATGTTCGAAAAAATGGTGTCCAGTCGATATATTCGGCAATTTCTTTTAAATCGTATTCTGAAAAAGTTTTTGTGCCAATAAAATTTGGTTGTTGAGGCGGGTTTGCTTCCCAATCAATTTGGTATTTATTTTTTCTGGCTTCTGCTAATGTAAGGGTTTCTTTAGTTTGTTGACGTTTGCTATACGTTTCTCTTAATCGTTCATACTCTTCTTTCACATTTTGAACAAAAGCATTTTTCTTATCTCCCAATAAATTTTCTACCACCGTTACCGAACGAGAAGCATCCAACACATAAACTGCTTGACCTTTAGAATAATGTTGGTCTATTTTTACTGCTGTATGCACTTTAGAAGTGGTAGCTCCACCAATTAATAGTGGAATGCTCATACCTTCTTTTTCCATTTCTTTAGCAACATACACCATTTCGTCTAAAGAAGGCGTTATCAGCCCTGAAAGCCCAATAATATCTACTTTTTCATCTTTTGCTATTTGAATAATTTTTTCTAAGGGAGTCATTACACCCAAATCAATTACTTC
>Ga0100380_10003030_pt1 | contig 17904 bp, 14 predicted proteins | sample CryGeymeta201504_FD_80417 | JGI IMG/M metagenome (GOLD analysis project Ga0100380, IMG submission 80417) | Groundwater microbial communities from Crystal Geyser aquifers in Utah, USA - Crystal Geyser metaG 2015-04 | ecosystem: Environmental > Aquatic > Deep subsurface > Groundwater | place... | reverse complement strand
CGGGCGGCGAATTGGGTGGGCTCGAATGACGGTCAGATGCAAAGTAGAGAAGCGTGGTCAATAGAGGAGATGGATGATGCACTGGTAGTTGATAGAAAAAGCAGATTCATGAATGATTGGGTAATTGCAGCCATAACACTTCTTGTTGCTTGTACAATAATATGGATGCATAAAATGAAGAAAGTAAGCTTTTCTATAGCCGTAACGATTCTTGGTCTTGTAATTGGCACAGATATGTGGCGAGTTGCGAAGCGCTACTTGAACGAAGACTCTTTTGTAAAAGCATCCACATATGATAAAATGATGAAGCCAACTGTGGTTGACAGCGAAATATTGGCTGATCAATCAGGTCGTTTTAGAGTTTTGGATCTATCGCTGAACCCATGGACAGACGGCCGAACAAGTTATTTTCATGAAAATATAGGTGGCCACCATGCTGCAAAGCTTCAGCGTTACCAAGATTTGATAGAATACGAACTATCACCGGAAATGCAAAAACTAAATGGCTTGTTGAGACAATCGGAAAGCGGCATTAGTTTAGCACCAGGAAGTGCATCAGAAATTCCTGCACTTAGTATGCTGAATGCCAAATACCTAGTGCTAAAACCAAATCAAGCAGGAGGTAAAGCTTTGAATCCAAATGTTTGTGGAAATGCTTGGTTTGTGAACAACGTGAAATTCGAAGAAACGGGTATGGACGAAATGAATGCCTTAAGAACAATAGATCCTCATGAGACGGCCATACTAAATACCCAATACAAGGATAAGATTTCAGATACCGGTAAGGGAAATAACGCTACTATCATCATGACTTCATTTGAGCCTAATGAGATTTCATACAGATCAAATAATTCAGAAAACGGACTAGGGGTGTTTTCTGAGATTTATTATGAAAATGGCTGGAAAGCATATATTGATAATCTAGAAACTCCAATTATAAGAGCTAATTATGTTTTAAGAGCCCTACCTATACCTTCAGGTGAACACACCATTAGAATGAAGTTTGAACCAGACTCACACCTGATTGGTAAAAACCTCTCTTTAATTGGCTCAATCTTGTATATCTTATTCATAGGTGGCTTAATCTATGTAGAGTTTAAACAGAAAAAGAATATTGCTTAATAAGTGACTCTTAGAATCGCAATTGTAGGAAGCAAAGAATTAGCTTGTCAGGTTTTTGATGCATGCTTAAGGCAAAATCATAAAGTTGTGGCTGTATTCACAAGAGACTCTGAAGCTGGTATGCGTATATGGCATAATGAATTAGGTCACCGATCTTTATTCAACTTAGCGCAAAGTCATGGTGTTGAAGCTTTTGAAGGAGTGAAAATAAACTCTAACGAAACACAAAAGTTGCTTCAATCATTGAATCTGGATGTTATTTTCTCTTGTTTCTGGAGTGAAATTTTGAAAGAAACAATTCTTTCAATTCCTAAGTTGGGAGTTTTCAATATACACAGTGCAAAACTACCTAGCTATCGAGGATCCAGACCTATTCCGTGGGCAATTATCAATGGTGAAAAAACTATTGGAATAACACTTCATAAAATGCTCTCAGGAGTAGACAATGGACCGATTGTAAGTCAATCAACAATAGAAGTTTTACAAAACGATACTTCAAAGACGATTTATGAGAAACTGACCAAAGCTGGCGCATTAATGTTTGAAGAACAACTGACATATTTTAAGGGCAACACCTTTACCTTATCCTTGCAAAATGAAAAGGAGGTTAGTTATTATCCTCCAGGAGAACCATACAACGGTTGTATCAACCCTTTTTGGAAAGAGGAACTTCAAGACCGATTTATTCGTGCCTTCACCTTTCCACCTTTTGAAGGAGTAAAGAGCTTCTACACCGATCAAGTATTTGCAAACTCATTGCCAACAGTAAGTTTTGTTGAGCAAGAGAAATGCTTTATTTTCAATGAAAATACTGATCTGAAACCAGTTTTCAACAGTGGCCCAGTAACTCAAGGCAATTACTTTAAATTTCTATTGCGACAGTCACAAGAAAAATTTCAATACTTTCTGAGCAATCCTTTTGATTCGAAACTTTCAGCTTCAAACGCTGTTTTCAGCCTGAAAAAAAACGGGTTCAAAGCATTATTTGAAGAGACTTCATTTGATATGACAATCACTGAAAATTGGCGGCTTCTGCCCCATTTTATAGAAAACGGTCTTTTGAAAGTACCTATTTATTCCGTTAGTACTATGAAAGATTTCAATCAAATACTAGATCAACTGACATCTCTAAAAACGCATAGTTATCAGCGTATCTTCATTATGTTCAAGTGCAGCAAATCTTTACAAGCTGAATTCAAAACCACTTTTGATGGATTAGTTAACATAATAAATAACGAGACTTTCATTTCGTGTTTTCGTCATGAATAATCAAAAGCTCAAACCTATACTAATCATTACCTATTATTGGCCTCCAGGTTCGGGTCCTGGGGTTCAGCGTTGGCTTAAATTTTCAAAGTATTTGCCCGAATTTGGATGGCAACCTATTATTCTAACTGTCAAAAATGGTAGCTACCCTTCGATAGATGAAACACTTTTGAAAGAAGTTTCTGATGAAAATATTATTTATCGCACTAGGGCTATCGAACCATTCGCATTGTATAACATGTTGAGAGGCAAAAAAGGCAACTCAATTGAAGTTGGTATGGGAAATATCAAAGACCCAAAAGGAGTTTTTGCTAAAATTTCAAATTATATTAGAGCAAACTATTTTATCCCTGATGCTAGAATAGGTTGGAACTACCTTGCAACTAAAAAAGCACTAGAAATAATCGATAAGCATAAACCTCTGCTTATTGTTACCACTGGCCCACCACACAGTACTCATTTAATTGGTGTTAAGATTAAAGAAAAGCACCCTGACCTAAATTGGGTAGTAGATTTACGTGATCCTTGGACTGAAATTTTTTATAACAAGTTCTTAAAACGAACTAAAGGTGCTAAAATCAAAGATGTTGCTCTTGAAACACTTGTTCTCACCAAGGCCGACTTTGTAATTGCCGCTACTCCATCAATACAAAAGATTTATTCATCAAGAGCTCAAAAGATGACGACCGTACTGAACGGATATGACGACAAGGACTTTTTTCCATTAGAAGATCTCAAAAAAAAGGACTTTACCATCTCATTTTTTGGCAATATGCTTCCAAATCAAAACCTATCGGGGTTTTGGCAAGCAATAAAAGAACTTCAAACTTTGGGTAGCCTTCCTTCCTACTTTAAAATTAGGCTCGTTGGCAATATTGCTGAAAACATCCGGGCAAACATAAAGGCGTTAGATTTAGACTCTCTAATTGAATATAAGCCATTTTTAAACCATTTAGAAGCTATAATCGAAATGCAAAAAAGCAATATGCTTTATCTACCCATTCCTATTGATGAAGGAAACAAATTGATCATTACAGGGAAGATTTTTGAATACCTAGCCACTGGAAGGCCAATTCTCTCGATTGGACCAAAAGATGGAGATGCCTCAGAAATATTAAAAGCCTGCAATCAATTGGAAATGCATGATTATGATGATGTGGAAGCCGTAAAAAAAGAAATTAGTGAAGCTATCATGTATCATAGAAAAACAAACGAGCTTCAAAACATTGGAAACTCTTATCATCTGGAACTTACTCGAAAATCTCAGACTCAAAAGCTTGTATACTTAATAAATTCGATGAGCTAATCCGTATGATTATATTGGTATTTCTCCAAAATTTCAGATTGCGTTATTCCTTTTATTTCGGCACTTTGACAGTAATCTAAAATGGACTTATATATCTCTAGGTAACCATTAAACTTAAGTCCTGAGAAGTACTTATTATGCCAAAGTAGAGAAAGGACAGCATCTTGTTTGTTTGACTCAATAAAAGATAGGACTTCTGTCTTCATTGAATTAAGGCTCTCTTTCTTATATATCCAGTTTGTTGTATCCATTATGTGTAACGGAACAAAAAGCGCCTTCACAGAATGATTTTGTAACAAATCAAAAGGGTGAATTGGTTTAGAGTAAGAATTCCTAAATCCATACTGCTCTGCAAAACCCAATGAAAAATCAAGTTGTAATCCGGCCTCATCAATCTGTCGAAAATGATCAGGCAGCTTCAATTTTAAAAAGTGATTCCTATTTGCAATAACGTGGGAGTCCAAAGCCTTCAATTCAGACGCAAAAGAATCCCCTGCTATGCCCTTGTGCAGACCATTCTCGAAACTACGATCAGCAACGTTTGATATTGATTTGCGAATTTTCTTATTCGAAATTTTGTAATCAGCATTTCTCAACTTGTAATTACCTAGTTGAGCTCTTTTCTTATTTACCAGCCAGAAAAATGTGGATTTAATTCCATATTCATCATTCACATCCATTATTCTAGTCATATTCAGCCATTGGGGGTTACCCATTAACTGGTTAAAAACTAGATTCAACAGAATGTCAATCCTACCCTGTTTCAAGGCATAAAGGCCATTTTCAAGAAATGCAGAATTAACTTCATCAATATCATGAGACACAAATATGCGACTTGCATCATTCTTTCTGTGTAAATCAAGATCCATTGCATTGGCTATTCTATCAAAATGAAACGAAACCAAATCTTGCTTTGAAGAACTGTAGCGATTTTGATAAGACAATTCAAACGGGAACCTACCTAAATCATCATATTGCTGGGCACTATACTCTTGCAGATAATTGAGCATAAACAATGCTGTTGTGACATGATCGACCTTTTCACTTTCTGGGATTTTAAATCCTAAATGAGTAAAGTTGCCTCTTAACCAGTCAAAGTCCTGTCTTTTCATCGCTAATAAAGCCTCACGTGAAAGCTTTAGGTGCGCACCTTCAGTGCTAGAAACGGTAAAAGAAGCAGTATCGTCTTTGAAAACAACTTGAACTGCAAAATGAAATGCCCAAACCTCAAACAGATGCCGATAAATAGGCTTCAATTCATAAGGAACATCAAGATGAATACTAATAGTTTCTGACATGACAAGCAAATGATGATTAATTGTAGTTGATCATCTTAACAGTTGTAACGCATCTCTGAGTTTAAACACCAATGAATTATTCTTAACAACCTTATGACAAGTATGGCGAGTAGCTCCAAAAGATCGAAAAAACTCTGAAACACCTTCAAGCATGCTACCCTCGAAATTAAAATGAAGACCTTCTTTAAGACTCGACTCGATAGCATAATCCATCACAACCGAGACGGCACCAGACGAGCGCATCTCTGGATTTGAACCTCCGAGCATGTAGTAGCTCATTTTGTCATCTTTAATGATCAAAACAGCACAATGCACAACACCTTCAGCAGATTTACCCAAGAGCAAATCTGCCGAGTTATTTTTAAAAGATTCATTTACAACTCTATAGACGTAGTCAAAATCCGCTTGAAAAGACACTCCTTTCTTTTCAAAAGTCATTAAAACTTGTTCCTTTAGGATAGATAACTCCTTTGAGTGTTCCACATATATTCCTTGTTGCAATCCTTTCTTGATGGTTTGCCTTGTAGATGCAGAATATGCTTTTCTAAAATCATCTTTTTCAGCTGATGATTTTACAATATAAGTGTACACACTTGACTCCGTAAAACCCTTCCAATAGAAAGGAAGCCAATTAGAAAGATCATGGTATAGTCGGAAATTAACTCGATCAAAATTACTATCAAGATGACTCGCAAGCACACCAAGCACCTCATGCTCTCGGCTACCCAAACTGTGATAAGTTTGATTTGGAATGGAATGAATCCAAACAGCTAGATACGGGAATAGCACTTTATTTTTGGCAACCCTGAAAAACTTTCTATTGTGAGACTTAGGTATAGCAGAGGCTCCAATAAGCTGCGTTTTCTTGTAGACCAAGACAGGTTCCCACTCATCTTTGAAGCATGCATCCAAATACCATGGTTTCAAAAAAAGAGGCAAGTCTTCATTCTTTTCAAAAAATGCTAAAAAAGATTCCTTGCTATTGCTAACTGATATTGCCATTTGATAAATGAGTCAATTCTAGGTATTCAACAATGTGAAAAATCAAATTAATTTAAACTGATTCAAGCTTCAAATGTACCTTTTGCGGATGAAAAAAAGAGCTGTTTATGGAGTATAAATCCTAGAGTATCCAAGTATTTTCGGACCAGATAGGAATATTAACTATATTCTTCGCAGCGTACTCACTATTTGGCATTTCGTGTTCAACAATTACATCGTTATGATTTCGGAAGATTTGTTCCAAAGTTTCTGGCCAATTATAATTTGAAGCTTCAATTTGGATGTTCTTTAATTTCAAAAAGTTTCTAAACTTATCATCTGGATCTAATACCGATAGTCGATTCCAATGAATTTCTGCATTTGCGCTTGAATACACATCCAAACCAATTTCTTTTAAGATTCGTTCAACTTGAAAAGCTTTATTTTCATCGTATTCATATCGCTCTTGCTGCATTTTTATGAGTTGAATTTTCTCAACTCGCATTTTTTCAATTTTAATCTCTTTTGACTTTATGAACTTAAAAATTAAGCCGATAGCTCTGAAGAAGAAACGAAATAAGCTACTGATTCTATAAAATTTTAATATCCCTAGAATATTGAGACCGAGCAAATTCAAAAGCCATAGTTGATGAGGCTTGTCCACTCCTCGGGTATAATTATCTTCAGCTGTAACTTCAAACAAAAGTCGAAGCTTTTGAAGGTCAGTTAAAGTTGACCGTTGGCTTTCAAATGGAAACGTTTTAATATGTCTTGCAATTACTTTAGATAAAGACAGATCTTTTTCATTCAAATTCATTGAAAGTGCTCCACCTGAAAATCCTGTAAGAGGTTTGTCAAATGCGAAAGAGTGAAGCGAAGCATTTGATAGGGTGCCTAGGCTTATTCCTTGAAGCTTTGATCCATGATTGTGGGAAAGATCATCTACCAAAAAAATATTTTTATCTCTGCAATAAGAAGCAATTTCAAGGTATTCTTCGTTTGGAATTCCCTGATAATGAACTAAAACTAAAACATCTGGAATTACCGATTGACTCTTAAGAGAGTTTAAACTTAAGGAAAAGTCATTTAGTTTAATATCAATGAGTAATGCTCGGCATTGAGCTTCTAAAATTGCCTCCATACTAGAAACACAATTGAAGGATGTTAATCCAACTATGAGTTCATTTTTCGCCCACAATTCTTTTAGAACAATCAAAAGAAACTTAAGACTCGCCCTTCCAGAGTTGAAATAGTATTTTCCATCTTCAAAAGAATGATCATTTTGATTTTTATACAGATCAGTAAAATCTTCCGTACGCAAATATTTTGGTCTCGCTCGACAAATCATACATTCAATTTGAAAGAATCAGCTATCAATTCTATTTCATCAATTTCCGTTTTAGAAAGAAAATTTTTAGAGCTTTTTTTCAAGGTGATCGGAGATTGTAGTTTGAAATTTTGATTAGAGCCGAAAGTAAAATCGGCTACATCTGAAAGCACTAAATCGGGATTCTCACAAAGCTGCTCATAAGAAATTGTGAGCTTATTTTGATCTGGAATTTCATCAAAGTCTTTTTTTATTTGTTGTTCAATAAAATATACCTGTCCAACCACCTGGGTCAAATAATCCTTTTCTTTTAAAAAAGAATACTCCTTAGGCTTGATACTCCACCATGCATTTTTATCCCCTCGAATATCCAGTCTAGCCTTTATTATGGATTGCACATTAGCGCTTAGCTCACGAGAAATAAAAATAAACTTTGCATCAGGCAAAACTGCTCTGATGTACTTGATTCGTTGACCAGCATGCATATTCTTGAAAACAAAAGGCTTACCCTCACTTTCCATAGGCACTTCAATAGAGTTCTTAAAGAACTCTGTTGCATCACTAGTAACATCCAGCTCAGTTGCATAATGCCTGTTCCGAGGAAGCTTTACATACCAAAAATCGCCACACTCGCTTGGCGCTCCCCATCCTGACTTCAGCGTATCTCCGTAATTGGAGGTTAGTGAAAAGTTTCTCTTCTTGTTTAAAAATCTTTTTTCTAAGGCGAAGCCAATGTTCAACCAACGAAAAAAAACGTGTGTAAAGTTGCTGATGTATAAAACATCCAACTCATTGATCAAGATTTGATAAAACAATGTTGAGCCTGACCTAGGTGCACCAATAATAAAAACAGGTTTACGATTAGTCTTATCACTGCTTTTCCTGTGACGAGTGATTATTAGTTTTTCTAGCCAGTCAAGAAAAAATCCGAAAAAAAAAGATACCAGTTTACTGTAAACGCTAATCGGGTTCAATTTGCGAGATAGCTTGCTATTAAAGCTCAAATTCAAATGTTTTTTCTGACCTCGAAAATAGAGTAATTTAGAATATTTTGGGTTAATCTAATTGAATGATGTAAAGACACAATGTAAATATGAAGTTTATAAGATATTTGCCAAAATACATGAAACTCGATTTCTATGACATTTGATGAAGCAATAACCAGTGGTGGTGATGAAAGAATAGAGCTCAAAGCCAACGGTTTAAACAAATATTACCTAAATCCTCTGGTTTCAAATGGACACCTAAATAGGGGTTCTTGCACCTGTTCTCCCATCAGTGATGATGTTAAACCTAGGGTAAAAGGTGTTTTTAACAGAATCACTTCTGGTGAAGCCACAATTGAAGATATAAGGATTAAGCAGCGGTTTAGAATGAAGGCACTTTTACAAGATTCTTACACAGAAGATTTCAATATTTTCTTTGCGCCTTCTGGAAGCGATCTATGTTACTTTCCCCTGCTATTCGCTAAAATAACAAATCCTAATAGACCTATTATGAGTCTGATCACTTGCCCCGAAGAGCTTGGAACAGGAACGCTGCTGGCAAATGGTGGTAATTACTTTTCAGAAAAAACACAGGTATTAGAATCGGTTGAAAAAGGAAGTGCTCTCAATAACAATCTTGAAGTGAGCCAAATTCTATTTGCTGCTAGAGATATTGATGGAAATATTCTTGACCATAAAGCTGAAATTTATAGTGCTATTGAGCAATACAAAGATTCGCACCATATTATCGTAAACTTGGTTATTGGGAGTAAATCGGGCATAGAAGATAACATTTCTATCATAAAAGATGGTCCAAAAAATGTAACTTATGTGGTAGACTTGTGCCAAATGAGGGCCACTCCAAAGCTCTTCAATGAACTACTAGAATTGAATTGTCTCTTAATGATTACGGGATCTAAGTTTTATCAAAGTCCGCCATTTTGTGGTGCATTGCTTATCCCTGAGAAAGTATCAAGTAGTATCAAAAAAGCCGAAATTACTTCTGAGATGGTTGCTGGTTTTGACACAGTTTTCTCAAAGTACGACATACCCCCTGTGTATAAAAACATAAGAGCTCAATTTCGTGAAATAGAAAACATTGGACTGACACTTAGATGGGAAGCGGCTTTGTGCGAGTCTGAATTGATCGTAGCTTACGGTGAACGTGATGTAACTTATGCCATAAGTGCCTGGAACAAAAAAATAACCGAAGCCCTGAGTACATCAGACAAATTTATTTTGATGTTTGATCAAGATAAAACGAATAGAAGTATTGTCTCTTTTATGGTTCAAAAAGATGATAAAATACTCAACAGCAATCAATTAAAGATGATCTATGATGAGCTTTTGCTCAACAGTAAAAAGTATCAATCCAAATATGAAAGTATCTCTATTGGGCAGCCAGTGAATTATGAAAACCACTCGTTTTTAAGATTTGCACTTGGATCAAGAAACATTCGAAATTTGATAGAATCAGGATACGACTACAGTTCTGATGAATTGATCGTGAACGTTTTAGAACAAATAATTGAAGAGCTAAACTTCTAATTTTTTCTTATTGGTTTTACTATTCGCGAAACGATACTAATTAAATCTTCTGATACTTTAAGGTAGTAAAGAGAAGAAATAGCGAGGATAGCGTAAAAGGAAGAACGCATCAAAATATCGAAATAAGGAGAGTTTAATTCAGGCAAGGAAAGGGTTAAGCCCAAACAAATGAGTATAATAACTAATGCTTTTATTGTTTGAATTGAAAACGGCTGAATTTTGAGAATAGCATAAACAAGGACGCTTAAAATCAAATTATTTACCATAAAGGTTAAAGCAGTAGCAATGGCAGCACCTGCAATACCATAAATAGGAATAAAAATCAGGTTGAACACTACTGCCAAAACCAGAAGACTCAACCTAATCCAGAACGAATGCTTGAAATATGGGCTCAATTGCAAAATTTCAATGTTCGCTCCAGCTGCAACATCAAACCATTTACCTAGTCCTATAAAAAACATCACCCATTTTCCGCTGCTATACAAATCTCCATTTGGAATGATTTTGTAAAAGGAATCAATGTTTACAAAAATCAAGCAAAATATAAGCCCACCTAAGATCAGTTGAACTAAACTTGATTTCTTGTAAATGGATTCAATCTCAACCATGTTGTTAGTAGCCCATTCTTTAGCTAAAGTTGGTATTACCGACTGATTTATAGCACGCTTCGGAAACTCAATCAACACACCCAGTTGCAATGCAATTGCATAGATACCTACGGCTTCTAATCCAATCATCGAGGAAAGCATCCAAGTATCGAGTTTGATTACGATGCCGCTCGTTACGGCAATTAGAAAAATAAAAAGTGAGTAAAAAACGAACTCTTTGTTAATGGTTTTTTTAAAATCCCAGTTTGAAATTAAAAATCGCTCTTCAGGGAAATCTCTTAGGTGCATGAAGATCAAAACTACAGTCATCGCAGAGTGTGCAACCACTACTCCTATCACAACTTGAGTGTAATCATAACTGAAATATGAAATAATAAACGCTAGTAAAATAAGTAACACTCTGGTTAATACTTGTTCTAAGAAATTTGCTCTCTGTATTTTGTAATGCGCTTGTTCAAACGCCTTAAAAAGTTGAAATAATGATACTATCAATCCTAAAATTGGAACGTATATCAATAGAGGCACAATCTCTGGACTTCGGCCAACCATCCAACCTTCAACAATTGGTAAAAAAATAAAAAGGAGCGAGCTAAAAAAAACAAAACCCAACAAATTCCAGAACAAAGCGAAAACCTTGAGTTTATTAACTTCTTGAATAGACTTACTCAGTTGAAAATAAAATTTAACGAAGGTTGCACTGCTACCAACCAGAAAAACAGGAGCTGCAATAAAAGACAAGTCAATAAAGAGCCTAATAATTCCAAGCTGATCAGGCCTCAATAATGCAGGGTAAATAATCAGTAGCTGTACCGAGCTGAATACTAGCCCGATAACCTGAAACATCGATGACGCTATGCTTTGCTTTTTTATTTCACCCATCTAATGTCAAATTCTAGCATAATGCCAAACCTATCTCCTCTTTTATCAAACAATTTTTTCTAAAATGCCCCTTCCCCCCTTTTGTTCGTTTTAACAAGTTCTTTGAAGAGACAATAGATATTCAGAAAATGTTAAGTCTATTTTTGAACTCCCCATCGCTGTTAAATTTTGCCCTGCTCAGGTGGTAAGAATAGCATGGCAATATTACTAATATGAATCAGCCAAATATTTCTCAAAAGCATAATACGCGTCAAGAAATCTTAAACCATCATAAAAACTTAAGATCATCTGGTTTACTATCTAAGCAAGACAATGCTTTTATACTCATTGACTTTGCTATTCTTCATAATAGGTTAAACTGTGTTTCAACTGCATTTGGTCATACTTTTAAGCATTCGGTTGCTGTGAAGTCAAATCCACTAACCAAAGTGCTCAAAAGTATAGCATCAAAAGGGTTTGGCTTTGAATGTGCGTCTTTTGAAGAAGTCCTTCAAGCCGAAAGAGTAAACCAAAATCAACTGATTATTTGGGATAGTCCAGCTAAAACGAAACTTGAACTAGAGTCTAGTAAAAAAATCGCCAATCTAATGGTTAATGCGAATGATTTATTCGAATTAAACAAAATCATTTCCATTGATCATAAAGCAATTATAGGGTTAAGAATTAACCCTTTATCAAGCGGAACAAAGATTACATCAATGAATGTTTCTTCTGAGTATTCTAAATTTGGGGAGCCTATTTCTTCTCGAAATCAAATTCTAGATGCATTGTCAAATGCACCAAGCAACGTTTGCGCAGTTCATGTTCACCTTTCTTCTCAAAATGTAAATTTTGATTTACAAGTAGATGCTATAAGACGTGTACTTAACTTGGCCCTTGAAGTAAACGGTGCTGCTCCAAATAAAATTAGATACTTCAATATTGGCGGTGGATTCCCAGTTTCCTATAATCAAAATGTAGAATATTCAATTTTTGAATATTCTGAAAAACTAAAGATCGCATGTCCAGAATTGTTTGATGGTCAATTTGAAACAATAACCGAATTTGGAAGGTACTATCATGCACACAGTGGAGTTGCATTTAGCAAAATCGAACATGTCAAACATTTTGATCAACATCAAACAATTATTAATCATTTGGGTGCAGATTTTTTCTTGCGAGAATGCTACAACCCTGGTCAATGGAGTCATGAATTTTCAGTGCTGCGAAACGACTCATTTTTGGAAAATGAACTAACGAAAACAGATATTGGTGGGCCTCTGTGCTTTGGAGGAGACTACATTTCGAAAAATACCCTTTTACCAAAAGTATTACCTGATGACACCCTTGTAATTGCCGATGTTGGAGCAAATACCTTTAGTCTTTGGTCAAGACATTGTAGTCGACCATTTCCAAAAATCTTAGGTTTTGAAAACGAAGTCTACTTTATCGTGAAGGAAAAAGAGACAGCTGAAACGGTGCTTCAATTTTGGGATTAATAACATATTAATTAGGCTAAATTCGCACTCTTCTGAAATCAAGCTAGACCTGAATGCTTTTTAACTCCATTGAATTCTGTCTTTTTTTACCCATTGTCTTTCTCCTGTTTTGGGGTGTTAAGCCAGCCGGATTAAAAGCTCAAAATTGGGTATTATTAGCCTCAAGCTATGTTTTTTATGGTTGGTGGGATGTGCGATTCCTAGGTTTGATTGCGTTTAGCTCCATTCTAGATTTTACAATCGGCAAACAAATATTCGCAGCTGAGGATCAACGGAAAAGAAAGCTCTGGCTTATAGTCAGCTTAGGAGTAAATCTGGGTTTACTTGCTACATTCAAGTATTATAATTTTTTCATAGAGTCTATTTCAGATGCGTTTAGTCTATTTGGTGACCCAATGCACCTTAGTGGCATAGAATTTATTCTACCTGTAGGTATAAGTTTTTACACATTTCAGACTCTGAGTTACTCCATAGATATCTACAACAAAAAAATTGAGCCTTCTGACGACTTACTCTCCTTTTTAGCATTTGTCAGTTTCTTTCCTCAACTTGTAGCTGGACCAATAGAGCGGGCATCGCAACTTTTACCACAGTTCAAAACTGAACGAAATTTCAACTTATCAGAAGCCATTGACGGTAGCAAACAAATGATTTGGGGGTTGTTCAAGAAAGTGGCTGTAGCAGATACCTGTGCAACGCTTGTAAATGAAATTTTTAATCAATCGGAATCACTCAGTTCGGTCTCTCTCGTTTTAGGAGCAATATTATTTAGCATCCAGATTTATGGCGATTTTTCTGGCTATTCAGACATTGCCATCGGTTGCGCAAGATTGTTCGGAATTAATCTGATGAGGAACTTTGCTTTCCCATACTTATCCAGAGATATTGCTGAATTTTGGAGACGCTGGCATATCTCACTATCAACATGGTTTAGAGATTATGTGTACATACCTTTGGGAGGAAGCAGGGCTAGCTTGCCGAGAGTTGTTGCGAACACCTTTATCATTTTTGTCTTAAGTGGATTTTGGCATGGAGCAAACTGGACTTTTATTTTTTGGGGATTTTTAAATGCCCTTTACTTCTTACCCCTCTTACTTCTCAAAAGAAACAGACTCCATACTAATGTAGTTGCTGAAAACACGCTCTTGCCCTCAATTAAAGAAGCAGCACAAATAATCTCAACTTTTGCAATAACTGCACTTGCGTGGATATTCTTTAGAGCCGAAAATCTAAGTCAGGCTTATCATTATATAGCGCGTATGTGCACCGTGCACAAGCTTTCAATAATCGATCAAAGCATTCTAGCAAAAGCAGCACCTGCTATAGGGTTGTGCGTTTTCATGTACTGTATTGAATTCATACAACGCAAAGAGAATCATGGAATTGAATCTCTCTTCTCGAAAAACAAGGTTATAAGACATCTTTTTTACTATTTCTTGATTTTCTTGATCGGCTATTTTTCTAATGGCAAAACCGAGTTTATATACTTTCAATTTTGATGAACAACTTTATTTTAAGATATATTTCCAAGGTAGTCGTGTTTTTCGCCCCTGTTTTTCTAGTAATTATACTATTAGAAATTACTGCTCGAAACATGGAAGACTCATTTAGCTTCAAACACAAGTTTTTAATAGAAAAAGGAACTTCCATAAACACTCTAATTTTAGGAAACTCACATGCTTATTATGGAATAGAACCATCGATTTTGAATGATTCTGCATTTTCGATGGCAATGCCGAGTCAAGACTTACTAACAGATTTCAAAATTCTAGAATCTTTTTCAACCAGCTTGCCAAACCTTAATACAGTGATATTTAATCTATCTGTAAGCTCATTATTTCTTTCTGTCGAAAACGAAGCTAGATGGCGAAAAGCATATTATCATTTTAAAATGCACTTGCCTGATGCATTACCAAGTTCTGAAAGTTTTTTTAGTAGAAATAGCCTTTTGTTTAGCGCTGGCTTGAAACCAGTTTTAAAGTCCTTTCAGTACAAGCTGAGCGGACAAAACCAAAAAGCGATGTGTTTACCAAAAGGAAACGGATTATATTTTCAAGAGGCCACTATTTCGATCTTGGAACGAACTGGATTCGATGCTGCGACTCGTCATCAAAAAGACACATCTGAAATGACAACAATAATCAACCAACTCTCTCTGGTGGTAGATTCTTTGATTCAGAAAAAAATAAGAGTTGTTTTTGTCTCAACACCTGTTACTGACTATTATTCTAAATGGATATCATCCCAAACTTCATTAAAAATAAATAGTGCGTTAGAGAAAATCATAACAGACAACCCTTCCTGCATATATTTAAATTATCGCGATAATTTGAGGCTTCCGATATTGTTTTTTACAGATGCAGACCATCTAAACAATAATGGATCATTAGAATTTTCTAGGATATTGCTTGAAGACCTTAAGAAGATACCACCTTCAAACTCAAATCCAAGGATTTCACCGAATGGGTTAATGCACCAACAGAGATAAAATCTACTCCAGTTTCGGCATAAGCCGCGATAGTTTCTAGCGTTATGCCTCCTGAAGATTCGATTTCAAATTTACCTGCAATCAATTCTACTGCTTTCTTGGTATCGGCTGGCGAAAAATTATCAAGCATAATCCTATCTAGGCTGCCATGATCAAGCGCTTGCTGCAGCTCTTCAAAGTTTCTAACTTCAAGTTCAATTCTAAGATCTAGATTTTTAAACGTGAGGTAATCATGCGTTCTATTTAAGGCTGCTTCGATACTTCCTGCGCCATCCACATGGTTATCTTTAATCAAAATCATATCATACAACCCGAACCGATGATTAACACCTCCACCAATTTTCACAGCCTCTTTTTCGAACCAGCGAAGTAACGGAGTTGTTTTTCTTGTATCCAGTACTTTGGCCTTAGTATGTGCAATTGCTTGGGCGTATTGAGCAGTGGTAGTTGCTACTCCACTCATACGTTGCATTAAATTCAACACCAATCGTTCGGTGCTTAAAATGCTTCTAATTTTGCCTGATACTTTAAAGGCTTCTTGACCTTTTGAAATTTGATCTCCATCATTCAATATTTGGTCAAAATGTAAGCTATGGTCAAAGTGGTTGAAAATTGCTTTTGCCACTTCCATACCAGCAAGCACACCATCATCTTTTACTTTTAATATAGCTGTTCCCCATTCGTCTTCAGCAATCGTAGCCAGCGAAGTGTGATCACCTTCTCTTATATCTTCTTCTAAAGCTTGCTTGATAAAAGCATTCAAATCAAATCCCATCAATCGGTCTATTCTTTTTCTATTTCAAGGCTTTGAATTAAATATTCTTGGCCATTTTTATGAATATAAACGGTCACTCTAAATGTTGCATCGTTGGTCTGCAAGGCGCTAATCATATAGTGAACGTCATTTTTAGAAACCCCTTTGTGAACCACCTTCATCGAGCTTGGACTATGATTCAAAAAGAAGGTTCGCAAGCGCGACTCAGCATCACTTCGCCCAAGTTTTAAAACTTCATCTTCAATTGAAATGTCTACCGATGCTGCTAAAAGTGGAACTAATTCTGAAACATTACCATTGCTAAAAGCGGAAGTAATTTTATCAAAATCTTGAGAAAATGCCATTACAGACACCAAAGCAATGCCGATTGTAAGAATGATTTTATTCATTTGAATAATATTACAATCAAATATACCTGAACATTGACTATTCGCATCATTTCTATCGGAAAAACCAATATGGACTTTGTAGAAAAAGCCCTCCAAGTTTATTTGAATAGGTTAAAACACTATCATAAAATTTCTTGGGAAGAGCTATCAGATGTGAAGAAGATTGATAGAACCAATGTTGAACTATTAAAGCAAAAAGAAGGGGAACTCATTCTTTCTAAAATTGAATCTACAGAAACACTGGTGCTTTTAGATGAAAATGGCAAAGAATTTAGCTCAGTAAAGTTTGCAGATTGGGTAAACCAGAAACTGCTTCATGCTTCTGGTAATTTAGTCTTTGTAATAGGTGGTGCCTATGGTTTCAGCAATGCTGTTTACGATAGAGCCAATGAAAAAATATCGCTTTCGCAAATGACTTTTAGCCATCAAATCATTCGGTCTATTTTTGCTGAACAGCTATACCGAGCGTTTACGATTATGAAAGGAGAACCTTATCATCACGCTTAGCAGCATTTAGCTTTTGTTGCCAAATCCAAGCCGATTTCATGGCATCTTCAATTCCATACTTTGGATTCCAGCCTAATTCTGTTCTTGCTTTTTGATTATTTGCATAAATGGCTTCAACATCACCGCTTCTTCTGGGGCCAATTTGATAGTTAAGTTTAATGTCTGAAACTTTCTCAAATGCATTAATCACCTCAAAAACGGTCACTCCTTCACCTACGCCAAGATTAAAAATATCATACGATTTATAATCTGGCTGACTAGCAATTTTTTCAATAGCTAAAAGGTGTGCGTGGCTAATGTCGCTTACGTGAATATAATCTCGAATTGCTGTACCATCTCTCGTTTCGTAATCGCTTCCATGAACCATTAATTCTGTCAACCATTCGCTCGCAAATTGAGTAACAACTGGAACTAAATTATTCGGCTTTCCTTTTGGTAATTCGCCATTTAAACCACTCATGTGGGCTCCTACTGGGTTAAAATAACGCAAAGCGACAGCTTTGAAATTGTCTTTTGTTTTTGCGAAATCTTCTAAAATTCTTTCACCAACCACTTTGGTGTAGCCATATGGTGACTCTGTAACTCCTATTGGAGAGTTTTCAGTTACCGGAATACTTTCTGGATTGCCATACACTGTGCAAGAAGAGGAAAATATGAAGTAATTCACATCAAATTTCTGTGCACATTTCAACAGATTGATCATACTGTTGAGATTGTTGTAGTAATAATGAACTGGCTTATCAACTGACTCACCTACTGCTTTCAATGCTGCAAAATGAATGATTCCGTCTATTTTGCCTTCTTTCTCAAAAATTTCTGTTTTTAACTTCTGATAATCAGTAAGGTCTAAATTGTAATTCTTAACGCGCTTTCCAGTTATTTCGAAGATTCTATCAAATACTGCTTCATCTGAGTTCGAAAAATTGTCAATGGAAATCACTTCATG
>Ga0100380_10003024_pt1 | contig 17920 bp, 12 predicted proteins | sample CryGeymeta201504_FD_80417 | JGI IMG/M metagenome (GOLD analysis project Ga0100380, IMG submission 80417) | Groundwater microbial communities from Crystal Geyser aquifers in Utah, USA - Crystal Geyser metaG 2015-04 | ecosystem: Environmental > Aquatic > Deep subsurface > Groundwater | place... | reverse complement strand
TGCAAATGGCATCCAAATCAGGGCGGTGATAAATCCATGATTCAGCTGCCGAGTTGGGCAGATTCTGAGGATATACCACGACGTCGTTAAAATGAATGGCGTCCTCTGATGCCATGGAAAAATCCCACAACTGACTGTAAACTTCTCCCACATACCGTCGTAGACTAGCTAAGGATGGCGATCCTCCCTGAACGTGCAAGACAATGCTTAATTTTCGATCGACGTGTTGTAGTGCTTCCTTCAGAACAGCTTCGTTGGCAATGCGGTCCATGGACGTGGCTGGCATGGCCAAAATTGCCAAGACATGATTGTACTTTTTGGGTTCTTTCGTGCCGCCACCGGTATCGGATGCTGCAGCAGTAGAACCACCCAGAGCCATATTGGATCTTGGTTTGCCCCGAAATTTCTCCCAGAAACGAACAGGTTGCACATTTTTCTTGGAATGAATACTCCCGCCCTTTACAAACAAGGAAGTCGTACTGAAATGTGATTGGCTGCTGCTGGTTGCGGCGGCGGCAGCAGCAGCAGGATGCAAGATACTTTTGTGGCTGCTTGTTGAGCCGCCAACTCTTTGCGTAAAGGCACCATGGACTTGATTTTTCAATAATATCCAGACGAGGAGAGCACTGAAAAACCTCCTTTTGATTAGCAGTGTCTCTGTTACGGATGAATTCCTGGAAGGCATCATTACTTTGTGACGTTCTTGTTGACCTTTTCTTAAATGATTGTTCCAGTGCCAAGGGGAAAACTTTCTCGTTCTTTTTAGGATTTATTGCTTTGCTTGTTTTCTGGCTATCTGGGGTAATATCGCAACGATGAGTGAGGTATCGTTGCGACTTGTTAAACTTGTCCTTTCCGCAATAGTATCATGTACTTCGTATTACTATAAAATTAAAATTAAATACAGTACCTCAATAGTTTGACGTTTGACGGCCTTGAATATCCAAGAGGAATTGAAGGCGTGATGGCAGATCTTGAGATCACAATGAAGTGACGACGTCCCGGTGCACGTAGTACCGTGGTCTGCTCCTCATACGTTGGTAACACTAATCTTAACTTGAGTTCTACTGGAAAAGTTGGGAGAAGCTACACTACTAGACTACTACTCGAGTAGTAGACTACTCTACTAAAACTACTACTACTACTACTACTACTACTACTACTACTACTAGTAGTAGACTCGGAGTAAAGTCAACCAGTAGTACTAGCTAGTAGTAGCCACTCGAAAATCATGGGAGTACTCGGGCACACTATCTTCATCAGCAGAACTTGCCAGTTGAATGTGCCACCTTCAATTCTCCAATCTAGACGCACTACTCCTGGATATAATCCAGCCTGGATAAAACTATTCTGTTGTGGCATGCAGTCGCACGTAGCTATTCAGTAGTACAGGAAGTGTGCCTGAATTCACATTGGATTTATCCAGTCTGCGAAAATCCCATCTAGATTGATTGGTAAATCTAACTCCTGGTAAAAGGTAGACAAGGCGTAACGTCTCTTCTGATCTTCCTAGAGCAAATCAATGACCTTCTCAGCAGCTCAGAGAGTATCGGGTGAGCCTGGGAAGGTAGTTCTTTGTCAAGCAAGCCATCGGCTCGTTTATGTTCATGTTGCCAATGTTTGATGGCGTCTTTATACGTACCACCCCTGAAGGAACCATCGGTAAAACGAAGAAGTAGATAAGAATGTAGAAAACAAGTATTGGGCATATTCGAGTTTTACTCGCCCTTTCTTTTCACTGCATCGTTGTTCTCTCCGTCTGTAGTATCATCGTTGGAATCTTTCGAAGTCGTACCAGTCAAAACTTTTGCTTGAATCCAAAAGGACGGTCTGAGAAGCTTGGAGTAGTCGGGTATGTGAACCAGTTCGAATTGCTCTTTCGTTCGGTTGCCTTTTCTGCGCTCACACTTGGCGCAGAAACATTTGCCCTCGTACGTACAACGGAACAGCTGATCCCAAATCTTGAAAAAGAACCCACAGTGAGTTGGTTTCCCAATAACTCCTTTGGCATGATGGCAATAGTGTTGAAAGGACGTATTGAGGATTGGGTGGTGCGCATCGGGCCAGTCCATTTCATATCCCCAGTGCAAATATACGCCATAAAAGTAAAAGAAAGTTCCAAATTCAAAGAACATGAGGTCCATGTTAATGGGCACGAGCAAGGGAAAGAGCAGTAGTGGAGAGGCTCTGACGAATTGATCCACAAATTCATCCGCAATTACTGAAAATGGAGACGGATTGAAAAACTTGTGATGGTGACGATGTTGTGACCACAATGACTTGAAGGTGTGTCCACAGTAATGGTAGAAAAATTCAAAGAAGTCGGATACCAGCATGATTCCGATAAACTCCGCAACGTGATACCAAGGCGAAGGAGCTGGCCCACAATAGGCTTTAGTAGTGATGTGAAACCCGCTGGTATCACTGCTGCCGTCATTCCCTTGGTGAGCAGCCGAATAAATAGATACTGCCGGACAAACGTTGGAACAAAGAAAGGCTTTGCACATTTGCACAATTTCATCGCGAACCTTTTCAGGCGAAGGATACTTGGGGTTGCTTTTTCGCTGCCATTTTTCGTAGGTAATATTGGATGGCCAATAATAAAGATAGAAAAGCACTCCTGAGAGCGTCATGCATATCACGAATGACACGAAGGAGAGAATGAGCCAAGTCCAGAGAAATGAGTCTCCAATCAATTTTGAAGATAACCATCCATCTTGACAAAATAGTCCTCCTCGGCTGGAAAAGAAGAAAGAGCTATGATCCTGAGAGATATTTTGGGCCTCTGTAAAGTTTTCCATTGCATTTCATTAAATTGCTTGTGCAGACGTTAGCTTCGGCTGCATTGCAAAAGAACAAAGAGCCATACAAAAAGTAATTTGGATTTTGGATACGGCGAGTAATAAAGAACTAAGAAGAAGTGTACATGATTACGATTATTTTATTATTCCGTCCATGAAAAAGATCTTGTGGATCTTTGCTTTTGAACCCACAGTTGCCTTCAGCAAAATTGGCTTTGCACAGCTTCGCATTCTACCATAAGTGCCTTGAGAAAGGTACAGCTATGTGAACCAAATCATTGCGCCTACTAAGCTTTGGAAAATCAGTTACTAAATGAAACGAGAGGAGGATCAATGGCAATCCACAAAAAAATGCTGCTGAGGATCTGTTTCAGTCTGAAGAAGTGGGCAAAAACATTTTTACGAGATTTTCTTCTATCTGCACTGCACAAAATTGCGCATGGAATTGTTTTTAGCACACTCTGCTTGCGCCTGATCGAGAATGTACGTCAAGTCGAATTTCTTGAAACAAGATTCCCAACCAAAATCTCATCTACAATCCAAGGAGGTTGTTGGATCGTAACAGTGATTAAGTAAACCAGTGTCAAAAGTCAAAACGATGTTCTGCCGACCACTTTAATCGAAAAATGGGCAAAAAACGGCTGATCTTTTTGTCGGTGGATTTAGAATAACTACACATTCAAAAGCGTCTTTTAGAAGCACGCGACGCCGCCAACAAGGCCATTTCAGATTTTCAGCGAAAGAAGTCTCGGGAATTTCGTTGACGAAAGCCTCTCATGGGGCTCTCAAATGTGATGCGCTCTTTTCCCTTTGCTGTTTCTTGAATCCGTCCGACTGCAGTACTAAAACCAGATCAGGTTACCTTCAGGGCTCGGATAGGGCCAGGTCGGGCAGGGAATCGTCATGCAAGCCTCTGGCTTGGACAGAGTATATCATTATTCACCCGCATTCATTCATCGATAGGCATATTCTCGAAGGATCGGCAAAAATTCTATAGCTACTCTGTCTTCCAAGGTATCATCGAAGCGCCCTTCTCATTTTCAGCTTGTTGCTGCAGACCATCTAGGTAGTTATTGATCTCCTTTGCGACTTCCTCTAATTCTTCTTCTGGCAATCCCAACCCGATTGTCATAACTCCATCTGTTTTGCTGTAGAGACACAACTGGAATTGAGGAACGTCGTTCACGATCGCCGAAACATCGACTCGAGCTCCTTGCAAATCATCTGTGGCACCATCCCGCTTTTGAAGGGTGGGACCTTTGCTTTTCCTGCCTCCTCCAAATTGTTTTTCTATGCTCCACGCGTACTCGCCTAGAGAAAGTTTAGAAGAAATAAAGGGATCTACGACACCATTTTTGGCCACCAATGCTCCAGCGGCCCAAAAGGGAAGCATCAAGAGGGTCGCTGGAAGAGATGCTGCTGTCGCAAGCGTTGCAGGAATAATGGCAGAAAACCAAGCCGCCGTAAAAGCTCCATTCAATAGCGTCCCCGTGGTGATTCCTTGCGGTGTGATATCAATGATTAAAGTTCCTGCATCTGTTTTCGATGTTTTAGATCGTGTCGAAAAGCTCCTGGGTTCGGGTAGTTGTCCTTTTTGTCCAGTACTCTGGATATTGCTTTGGGAAGGCATCATTCTATTAGAGATCCTATCTTTTGGGACGGATCCGGGTAATTGCTTCCAAGGTTTGGGTTTCCAATCATCGATGGAAATTAGACCATCTTTTTCAGAACGTTGAATGTTACCCTGATCGTCAATGTCCCCCAATCGAGTAGCAGTAGTGGTAGGCGACATACGGTTTAGCTCGCGACGTAATATCTCTTCTCGTTCTTTTTCGGCCTTGGCAATCGCCTGATCCAACTCGGCGAGCTTTTCTTTGTAGTCTTCATTGTTCGCGTCACTCTCGTTGACGCTATGATCAATGTCATTGTGATTACCACGTGTTCTGTAATTGCCAGACCTGTAAGGCTGCGTCAATCGAAGGGTGGAAAAGGAAGATTTTTGTCGTCGATACGCAGGGTACACTACTGGTTGCTCCACAAAAGCAAACACGCCGACCATGCACAACAAAAAGAAAGAAAAAAACCGTTCCGACCTCATTCTATTTTCTCAAATGGTTCTTCTGTGACATGTTGGGAAACAAAACAAATAATTCTGTCCTCTACTTGCTTGAAGCTTGAAACTGCTCTCACGACACGAGTTGGATTCGACAATTGAAGCGTGGCAATTATTTCCTTCGATCCTGTGCGTCCACTTGCACAACCCGAATCTTATTAATATAACAGAAAAAATCTGATCCCCAACAAAAACCAGTAGTAGAGTCTAGTAAAAAAAATTGAATGTCTAATTCAGTAGCAGAGTCTAGTAGGACTAGTCCAGTTGGCTACTTTGCTCGAAAGCGCTCGTGTAGTTACTTCCTCGTTGGCATTGTTTGACTGTTACGACTATTTTTTGTTCTAGACCTCATTATAACATTGGAAGATTTCAAAGTATGTTTAGACTTTAATAGCTGCAGTTCTTATTGCGCTTGTTTCCCTGAGATTTGTCCACAGGTGAATGAATAAAAGCATTCTTGTTAGAGACAGCTGGAGAGAAAGTACAAAAGCAGACACAAAAACTATGCAAAGGCTTACATGGACTAGCAAAAGGGGGTCTACAAGAAGAAAAAGGTGTAGGAAGAGGAAATGTGAGCTGATATTCTTACGCGATAGAGAAGCGCACATCTCACATCCTAACCCAACCCAACCCAACCCAACCTACAGACAAGACACTCACTCAAAAAATTCTAAAAACTTGTCCACCTCTGCTCTATCAGCTTCTTCAGGTCGTTCCAATAAAATTACGACGTCGTTGCAACCCCATTTTTCATCGTTGGATCCCATAGCACCGACCATGGTATCAAAGTCGAATCTGCGACTAGGTATCAAACGGCGTTCGTATTTGGCTCCAACAACTTTCACCGCAGTCATAGCCACGAGGTTATCACCGATGTTTACCTGTCCACTCCGTTCTGCATTCCCTCCCTCGACCAAATCTTGTACGTACAGTCCTTGACCTGCTTCAATTTCTTCAAAGATAATTCCCAACGGCTTTTCCAGCGACACTTCGTAACAACCTTTGGGTAAGGTAAATACTTCAGGAAATGCCGTTCGATCTTCGTCCGGAAAGGGTGACATCCAAGACTTCAAATTTTTATAATAAACAAATCGTCCCTTGCCGAAACTGTTACCATTGTTCCACATTCCTGCCGTGTTGAATTCAGCATAACATACTGTTACTGGAGTAGGAGAAGGAGATGTTGACGTTGCCCGAAGAAAGTTGGCGGTGGAAGTTGGCTGGACGATAAAGGCCGAGGCTACATCCATCGTTGCAAGGATCAGGAGGAATGTTGAAAAAAAATTCATTTTCGATTTCCTCTCGGGGTCTGCTGTAGTTGTGATCAAAATGTTATTACGTTATACTACTAGTAGGTCTACTAGGTCTACTAGAATAGAGTATTATCTAGAGTAGACCTACTCCAACACTTCCTTGATGGGCACCAAACCGTAACAACCAAACGTCGATGAATCAGTGGCGGCATGTTGTTGGAGATTTCCCAAAAGATACGAATCTTGAGCGAGGTGACGTTTTCGTGTAGCCTTCACCCTACTGAGATCATTTTTACTCTAACAGGTACAGTACCTGGTACTCGAGTAGAGTAGTACCACTACTACCTAGACTAGTCTAGTAATACAGTATTTTTTACGCTTCTCTTAGGCTTTAGTTTCCTGTTCCGAATTTGTGTGCCATACGTATGGTAGTTCAAGATTGGCCTTTTGGCCTGGCCAGGTGGGCAGCACTGCCGCGGCCTGGGGAAAGATTGGGAGTAGTTTTGATTGCTGATAGGATTCTTCGCGCTGTTTCACCCATTGCGGAAGAAATGTGTTGTGCAAAAATTGACGAGATTTCACTTCGACGAAAGTCTTCGTAGCGTTATGTACTACGTTAAGGCAAGAATTAATGCGATGCTGGCTACTCGATTAGCACTTATAAAGATGAGAGACCATCTCGATCTTGCGTTTCGGTGATTATGTAAAATGCTCGTTAAAATGTTTATGTTCACTTTCGAAAGGGTAGTGGCATGGAGCCCAACATGGAACCTAAATGTTCCTTTCAGTAGATCTCTTTAATTGGCAAAAAAGAATCCGGGCGATTTCTCTTGATGATGCCGTATCATTTCTTCTTGCGGAACCTTCAAAAAGTAGGCAGGAATGATACCAGTCGATGCTGTTCCTGCAGTAAAAACGTTCTCCTGTTTGCGAAATGATTCTTGTACTCGCTGTTGGGCTGCGATAGCGTTTTGTTGAGCCAGCTCCTCCTCCTTTTTATGACGCATCGCTTGTGCTTGTTGCCAGGAATCTTCCCAAACTTGACTCAAATAATGTGCGACCGACCCGACGACGTGGCTAGCACTGTTGACGGCCATGTCACGAATCTGATCCAATGCTACTTCTTGTTCCAAGGACACGATTGATGTCTGGTGTTGTCCCGTATACCCCCATTCGGTAAGAGCGTCCGCAGCATTCAATGAAATGGTGGGTCGATAGGTGACAGATGCTGTTGCTTTTGGAATAGCACCCGTAACCTGCAGAGTTGCCGAGATTGTTGTTGGCACGTCAACGACCCGGTGCGTCCCAACCATTACAGAAGCAGTTTCAACAATGTCTGGTGCTAATGATGGTTTTGTCGTTGTTGCAGTGATTTCACGAACCAGCTCAAACCCCAATTTCATTAAACCTTGACCACTTTTGGATATCTTTGCCATGGCTTGTTCGTAGGTAACATCCTTACTAGGATCACTGCTGTGCTCCAAGGTCATTTCGGCAACCTTTAACGCCTTGGCAGCTTGCGCGGTACCTTTGGCTACAAACTGGACGGCGTTCCACATTGTTTGAACACCCGTGATGGCCAATTTAGCCGCTTGCTGCAATTCTACGTCAGAAACAGGTAATTTGGGGGCAGAAGTAACTACCACCACCCCTTCTTCTTCTTCCTCCTTCTCCTCCTCCAACTTCTTCTCATTGGCAGTAGCCGACGACGAGGAAAGATTTGCGGAAGCAGCAGTAGTCTTGCTTGCTTGTATATTCGCTTCTTTCAGTTCCTATACTTTTGCTTCGAGACTGGAGGCAAAGTTCTTGCTGTAGTATTGTCCGATATTATGATCTGTCCGTTTGTTTGAGGGTAATGATGCATCAGTGTCAGTGGAGGCTTTTTTTGTTGTTGTTTCCTCGAAGAGCTGGAGATAGGCGCTAAAGGGGTTCATCTGCAAACGTGTAGTAGATCCTACCCGTTGGACAGATTTATTAGTATTAGGAGTCCAGGCCGAAGATTCCTGTCCACATAACACTGCCAAGATGGAGGAGAGGAGGAGACGGTGAAGATTCAAGCTGGTCATGGTGAGGGTTGCGTTTGTAGATTTTCGATATTGTTCTCGATAAGTATAAGAGTGTGATGAAGTGTTTGCTTGCTACTACTGGTGCTCTACAGCAGTAGCGATGTATTGTACGTAGTATGTGTTTCTCGTGAGTGAGAACGTTGCAAATCAAATTGTTATTAATGACTGCTCCCGTCCGTGATGAGCAGATCAAATTGAACGACGGTTTGTGTCAACTACTCGGAGTAGTCTACTAGCTAGTAGTACTACGTACTACTACTACCTACTGTAGTAGAGTAGTAGTAGTAGCTAGCTAGCTAGATCATGGAGATCGTTGATGCATGAGTGTGTGGGAGACTTTAAAAAGGCTTCTCTCGAGGTCTTTTGACACCGTAAAAATGACCAGAATCACAAAAGACATTAAAGTTATCAAACTCTCCGAATATGCTTAACCTTATACTTAACTTTCTACATCGCAGTTAATTTACGTTTTCCAACCAACCATCATAATATTATTATTATCCACCTCATGATCACAAATCTCATTCTTTTATTAATTACTGTAGCACAGCTTTTTTCACCCTCCGTCTTTGTTATCACTGGTAACGTATACACATTTTAGCAGAGGTGCCACAAACAATACAATCGGTGATCTCCTGTGTGAAAAAACAAGAGGCGCATTACAGGATGATCCAAACGCTAGTCACAATATCTTTCTCCCGAATACACAGAGTTGCTCATTTGATCGTTGCACTCATCGCTGTGGTGGTGTCTAATTGTTCCCAAGTCAAGGGATTTGTTGGGAATGGTCCATCCATACTCTTACAACGGTCATTCATCAGAGGGCGAGCTCTGGCGTATTACGGAGATTGTCTGATACAGCGTGCCTCATCATCCACGCCGAAATCTGAATCCAACCACACACCCAACCAACCTCCCAAAGCAAAAAAGAAACAGAAGAAACAAAAGAATTCCACCAACAATTCCGTCAATAATATTATTTCTAAAATAGGATTGACTCCTGTATCCAAAGTCAAGACAAAAACTAACTCAAAATCTTCGTCACTGCAGCAGCAGCAGCAGCAGCAGCAGCGGTGTCCTCTGATTTCCTTACAAACACAACTGAGCTATGCTCGCAATGGACATGCCGTACTTCGCCGATGGGTCAAACCCGACAAATTAGTTCCCATTCGACATGCGCTGTTGAAATACGGTCATGAGAATGAAATCAAGGCATGGCGTCAAAAGGTGGAAGTCGCGGCTGGACCCAAACTAGCCGCAGACTGCAACACACTGAAGGAATGCGAAGACGCGCTCCAAGAATTGGGCATTGCATCGGATTCATTACCCTTTTTACAATATTTTAATACGTGGCGTTCGATCTCGTGTGTTTACGACATGGCATTGGAGTTAGCAGAAACTGCTGCTATTTTACTCGATGTTCCTTCTGTGCGATTGTATCAGGATAGTTTTTTTTGGAAACGCGCACATGATGGTCCGACGCCATGGCATACCGATGCTCGTATGGCACCCTTCGATACATCACATTTAGTGACGCTATGGGTACCATTGCACGATATACAAGCATCTCAACACGGTGGTAGTGCTCTGCACTTTGTATCCAAAAGTCACGCAGATTTTGCTCTTCCCTTTTGGAATCCATACTCCAGTGAGGGGGGTGATACTAGTAGCAAGTGGGAGCATTTGGAGGAACGTTACCAGCACAACAATATTGTTCATTACATGCCTTCAACCATGGGAGATGTAACGGCACATTCGGGCTGGACGTTGCACTGTGCCGACCGTCAAAGGGAGCACCAGCATGTTTCGGTTGAGGGGGATGAAAACCACCAGAATTCTCGCGACCGTCTTGCCCTGGCTATTTCCTACGTCGATGCACGGGCTCCCATACGAGAAAGTGTGCTCAGGAATGATGATCATGGGGATGATGAAGACCAATGGAGCTTTCGTGATTGGGTCAACGACGTTCCTCGGGGGAAGGAATTTGGTGGTCACCCACTCGTGCCAATCGTTTGGCCTTGAAACTAGCTACTACTAGTATATGATGTAATTTTCATAGACAATGATTGCTTGATGGTCGTTGAGTAGTACTAATGCTAGACGTATTCTGAAATTCACGTAAAGGAAACGGATTGTTAATAAAATTGGCAGCCATTAGTCAAGTACTATAAAGAATCATTCAGAGTGCATTGTTGATTCAGTTTCCATTGCGCGATCATGCTAGCATTTTTTGGTGGATCAATGCAGCGGCAAATGTCATTTAATACCCTGATCTACGACTGGCAGCGGACTTTCCGTATTGTACTGGCCGTTTCGAGGATGGAGTTGATCGGTTGCGAGTTCCAGGACCAGATTGACGTCTGTTGGGAGATGATTCTTCCCAAAATTGCCCCAGCAACAAGGCCAGTAACAGCCCAAATAATCCCAAAACCAGCATCACAATTCCTTGCCACGCCGGAGGAGCACTTTCTTTGGCGGCGAGTTTGTGGCGACGACGCTTGATGTAGGATTCAATCTTTTGGACCGTTGTCTTGACCCGTCGACGACTTTGCGAAATACCAAATTGTCGAATAGTAATACTGTATTCATCGTTTTCTTCTTTCTTCAAGTAAGCATAGAGATCAGTCAATTTCACATCTTCTATTTCAGGCTCGGCAGCTCCGTCAACACTATCGCCCGTTTGCTCATTGTTGACTGGTTTTCTGGATCCTTCTCTCAATACAATGCGGTAGGATGGATAATGTCCCTTCTTATCGGGTCCTTTGTAGCTGGAGACTTGCTTGCCGCTTTTGTTTTTTCCTTTTCTGGGAAAATCGTCGAAATTGTCCAATCGAGGACTCAACTCGACAAACGTACCATCTTTGTCGACTTTTATTGCCTCAGCTCGCAGCAATTGTCGGCGTGGAAACGTAACGATCTGTTTCTTACCCCAACCTTGAGGTGATATAGAAAGTGTGCATTGCTCCGTGTGGCAAGCCAAGTAAATGGAGCCTGTTCGGTTAAAATTATTGTAGGCAAATGAATAATTCAGGATTTGCAGAGGATGTACACAGCATATATGATGAGAAATGAGAAATATATTTCAAATAATTGTATCAGGATAAAAAACAATGCCTTAGTGCACGTTCAACTACTTTAAACTCACAGTGATGATGTCTCAAAAATCGATAGCCAAAGTAAATCAAAAAGACGCATATAGCCAGGGCGTAGTAGCTGCCTTTGGTATAGCCCTTTGCTTTCTTCCAAGCTTTGGCAATGGGAGCCTCCATGCGAATGGCTTTTCCAGATCCATCCGCCACGTTACTTCCCGGCAGGTGGCCCAAAATAGGACCCCTATTGTTGGAACTATTTCCTATATGGAAAATAGACGGAGCTGCATTGGTGCTGGTCGGAAGACTTTCATTTTTTCTTCGGTTTCGAAACATTGGAGAAGAAGAAGTTTATCTGGGATTACTTTGAACAAAATAATGATTTCGATAAACAGTGAAATTGGTAGGGTGCTAGGATACACCCACCTTGAATAGCTCCTCTTAAACTCTTCTCTCTTGTAGAATATCTGCAGCAGCTCCCGTTTTTTCCCTCCGAAGTATTAATCACAGTTGCAGTATTGTCGTAAGAGCACGAGGTTATGGATCAGTTACTATTACCACCATTCACGATTTAGATGAGAGATGAGAGTAAATGGTGAATGATTGGTTTCGCCAATTTTGCGAAGAATCGTTGCAAAGAACGCCGGCCTATTATTATTGCGAGCTTTTTGTTAGATAAAGACGTATGGAGCTCGTGATACCTTGATGAACGACCTGGCCCTGCCTGATGATCTTTAACAATAGTTCTTGTAGCTAGACTACTAGGGCATCTCTACCCTAGTAGCTGAAGAGAGTACATTACTCCTGTTGGCATTTTAGAGTTGTTTTGAAGTAGCTAGAGCTCGCTGCAATTCCCAAAAAAAATAATCAACTACTCGCAGCGCGCTCAAAGTACTAGACCTGTCCTAGTAGCTCCTCTCGACATCGCTTTGGTGTAGCTTAAATGTAGAGACCAATAATGTAACGTTCCATTAAATAGTAAATCATTTGAAGCCATAATAATAATATTATCAAACGGTCTTAAAAGCCGCAATCTGAAATAACGTCTTCGTATTCATACCCTATTCCACTTCTCGTATTACACTGATAATTCAGGTCCAGCGACACAATGTAGTGGAACCAATTTGTTGGTAAATAAAGAACATCTCCTGGTTGCATAATGACTTCATTCGCATTGGCTTTTGCAAAGTCAGGGAAGTGCTCTAGATCGGGATTCGTATAATCCACTTGCGAATGGCGTGCAGACGGGTGCCCCTGAGGATACAACTGCAACGCCTCGCCTGAAAAAATATAGCAAAAGGACAAAACAAGCAATTGTAAGTTTCAAACAAAAACAAAATAGTTTCAAGAAATACTCAACACCCTAAAGAAAGCTTACATTGATCAGGATGTGCCAATATATACCGTCGGCTTCCTCCCAGAAGAACAATCGCATTGCGACTTCCATCAAAATGATTCTCTGCAATGACACCCTTCATTCCAAAGCGACAATGAATTCCTTTTTGTTGTTTTCCATTGGAAAGGTAAAGGTTGTTGACGGGTTGGAAAAAGGGCAGCTCGTCAAACAAATACTCGGAGCTTCCCTTGTCACAAGATCCGTCTTGACCCGTCAACCCACATCCGATCAATCGGAAATACCAGTGATCCTTGTCAGGTCCCGTGATATCGTCTTGGTCCACTTGATCATCTTTATTTCTGCTGCGGTCGCCAGTCAGGGCAGTGACATTGGCATGTTCCAGCCATTCGGCATAGGGCATTCTTAGCATCTCCGTTGGGGGGACATAATTGTCGGGGACCTTGTCGAACATGATCCCACGGTTCTTGCGACCCCTTTTATTTTTGGGTGGTAAGTGATACATAAAGTGATTATTCTTGCTAAATTCGGTACGGTGTTTGACTCCTTTCATCAGATCGTCCATGTACCCGGGATAATTCCAACGTTCCACAGAGCGGGCAACTTCCGGATCATTTTGCACGACAAAGGGAACCTCGGCATTGCGGTAGGTCATGGCTTTGTGATAATCTTTTTGAAAATCAAAGACGCAAAGTCCTTGAAAAATGCTGTCAGGTACCGTCGTATCATCGGGAGACCAATTGTCCAACAAAGACATAATGGGCCACGCGTAGGGATATCCATCCACAGGTTTTTCTGGACAATTGTAAATGTCGTAAACTTCCTCTTTAACCAATTCCGCTTCAGCCCTTCGGTCTTCTTGTTCTTCTCTTTCTTTTTCGTCTTCTTGATCTCTTCCTTCCATCTGCCGTTCGCTCTGCTTTCGGCGTTGCTTATGGTCCTTACCTTGGTGCACACTACCGCGAGACTCGAACTGAACAATGGGTACGACGTCATAGTCGTTGGCCTCTTGCTTTTCCCGAAGAGCTTGGACGAAAGCTAATGATCGATCATAATCTTTAGGTAATACTTTGTGATCGTAGTACTTTCTCAGTTTGGCATACCGGTCCGATCGATCTCCAACAAGTTTGTGGGATTCCGGGATGTGATAGATTTCGTTGAATGCCATAGGTTTCATCCTATCCATCGGAGAAGGTCCGTCGCGGTGGTGGTGTCCGTTGTGCTTGTGGTCTGGGTCTTCATCGTCTCCTCCACCATGACTGGAAAGGTAGCTGCTACCACCTTCGGAGGAAATTACTTGCGACCAAAGCGTTTTGACGACCCAATAACCACATCCCAAAACGATCAAAATTCCTAAGACAACAGCCACCCATTCCTCCAAAACGTGACTGGCCCTTTTCTTGCGCTTCTTACGGCGACGTTGCTTGGTCTCGGGCATTGGTGGTATGCCATTCACAGTGTTGGTGCCATTGCCATCACCCGAATGACCATTCGTACCATTTATGGTGCTACTAGGATGCACAGCCGACCGCTTGTGAATTGTCTGTTGCATGCTGAAGTGCTTCTGGTAATATCCAACAGCTTAAGATGAGCCTGATTTCTGAAATTGTAAAAAAGCTACAATAGTACTGGAGTAGATAAGACTCTAGATAGATTAAATAACAATATTATTCGAGTAGAGTTCTGAGTATGAATACTCCACCAAGGTGATGATTCTACTTAGCTAGAGCTACTGGTAGATGAGGAGGATGTTGTCAAATGATGCATAGAGTAATGCCAGTGCATCTTCAAACGGATAACATCAGTTGATGTTACTTCACTAGAGACAGGGTTACAAACTAAAAACGTGGTCAATCACGAATCGACAAATCCACGATCGCATAATAATGTTGTGATGTGTACGCAAAGTAGTCTAGATGTTACGACACTGCAAGAAAAATGACAATCAGAGCCAAGATGGGCCATCCCCTTGCCACACAAAAAACAGGCGCCGCTGAGTTCTCCAACGTGACATGCGATCCGTCAAAAGTCTTCAGACCAACGATCGCATTTCCTTTCAAAGGACAGGCAGATGCTGCAACAGGGACTCCATTGGCATATCGGCAAAACGTTCGACGTCCGTCCAATTGATCTTTCATGCCGTCATACGTTTGCCCATCTGGGATATTTTCACAACGTGCGTCGTAATTACCATGGTAGCAAACAGCTGTTTCTTCGTTACAGTAGCTTTCTACAGTCCAGCCAGGCATGTGGCAGCCATCGTACTTGCATCCAAGCTCGCAATTGGATGCATCTGGTTCTTCAAAACGCCAATCAGAACAAACTTCCCAAGCATCATTGTCAGATGTGCCCACGATAGCACCTTGCCCAAGAGTTCCAGAGCTGATTGCCTCCAATTGTGCCCTCACATCCTCGCCACGGACTCGCATCAGGGGCAAGAGAGGAAATTGACCAGCGGTGTGCCAGTCAGCAGCGTCATACGACGATTCATAATCTAAAAAAATACCAAGATAACCATAAATATCGTTTGCCGCGTAGTTCCGAATAGCAAAAAAATGGTTTTCCATTTCTTCGATCAAACTAGAATTCGTATAAATGGTCTCAACAAAGTCCTGCACATGACCCAAGTACTGCCCCCGCAGGAGAGGATCAGACAAAAGAGGTCCCGCCAATAAATTGTCCTCCAGAGCAGTGCAAGTGGGCCGCAAAATGCTCCAGTGCACAAGACGGTCGTCGCAAATCTCTTCCTGACATCCAGCTGCAAACGGAAAGTTGAAATCATACCTAAGGGGAGGGGAAAGGGACAAGTTCGAAGGAACGTGTCAGATACCAATAGTGAGAGCAGTATTTTCCCAAGTTTTGACTTACGCTTGAAGTTTCCATCCTTTTCCATCGCCAGTTTGCGCTAAATAATAATTGTTACCGTTACCGATAGGAGAATCCTGGTTGAGTGTAACAGCATAGAATGCCATGGTCTTCAAAAAGTTGTCAACGTCAACGTCCTGGGCCAATCCCGAATTTGTACAGCCCTGGTTGCATCTGTCCTTGATAACATCTAAATGACGGTCCAGAAAGTCTTCCAAGACATCATCCCATCTGCTTTGACCCAGATCGCGATCAACTAATCCTTCACTCAATCGCATCTTCGCACAATTCTTATTGTGTCGTAACCATGCTAGTACAACATCCTCCATGTCATACCCTTCCACATCTCGGTAATAATTATCAATGCACTGGCCAGACTGAAGAGCGCCGAGCTGGTCTACGTGTCGACGATGAACTCCGCGTTCAAAGGCATAAGGCGGTGTGTTTGTCTCGTATAAGCGAGCTGTTGCATTTCTGATCTGTTCCTCGCTGTATTCTCCACATGTGACACCTAAATTTGTGATCTTGTAAAGAGCAAAGGAGTCTGGCTTGTGGTCGGGAAAATTTCGAGCAAAGACATATTCTTGGTCAGGGGCTTCCACCAAGGTATAAATGGGACCCACAATCTTATCGTTGATGATGAGTTGGACACTTCTGGCTCGAAGGTAGGGCAAGTTGAACCGTGCTAACATCCTGTTGTAGGCCCAGTCTCGCATATAGGACCCGTCTGCAATATGTGTTCTCAAATAAAAGCGCTGGACACCAAAAAGCGTTTGATATGGATCAGTGTAGTCCATATCAACTTGGAATGGAATAGTGCCCGTCCGTAAACAACGTGCCATATACAAGGAGCTCTGACCCTTGGGGCGAATCCTACCTGGCGAGTCAAAGGCTTGAATAAGATTCCCTTTCAAATCTGTGACCTTTGCTGATTGGAAAGGCCTGTATACCTCATAAAAAGAGTGATCCGAGGTCCACTCGTAGTCTTCGGGTTCCATAGATATATGCAATTGTAGCATTTCATCCATTCCGTCTTTGACGGGTAGCCCATCATTACCAAAATTGAAAAAAACAGCCCCTTCTTGATTTTGCGCTGCCAAGGCGGATCGGCGTTCTTCCTCAAGTTGTTGTTTTGTTTTTAAGGGTGAAATGATATTAGCAGCTGCAGGAGTTGGAGTACTTGTGTAATAAAATGCGCCACTTTCTGCGTCGTATGCATAGGTAACATCAATAGTATTTTCATCGCCTGGGAGTGGTCCCACCTTGCTCAGGATTGCATATGCCAAGCTATTTCGGCTGGGAGACTCTAGATAAGAGTCACTCAGCTTGACTAGCGATAGTGTATCGGTATCACCAATTCCAAATTGAGGATAGGAAGGATCAGGGATTTTCACCAATTCAGCATTATCTATATTGGTGCTTGATAATTTGGTGCACAGGACCAGATAAGCCTGTGGCTCGAGAGAGCTCCCAGCGAATGTTTTGAACCTAAAAGCATCAGGATCATTCACGCCCTTGTCATCGCATAAAACATAGCCATTAGAAAGATCCACTGCTTCTGTACCCGCATTATACAACTCAATCCAATCATTGCCTTGGCAGACTCCAGTCGTTCCCTTGCTAGCGACTTCTGTAATGATGACTGAGACTCCTGTTTTACTTTCTCCCGATGATGGCGTCATCGTAGGACTGAAAGCATTGGCGGCCTCTATCATGACGGCAGTCACTTCTGTCTCGTTTCCTGTCGACGTCGACGCGTTTGAAGCTGCTCTATTGATAGCTTCTGTCATATCGGGGGACACTCCTTCGGTTCCGTTGCCTGCCACTGGTATCGTGGTAGTTGTAGCTGCATTGCTGGTAGTCAATATCGACGATGCAACAAACAACAAGCTTGCGATGGATTTTAAAGATGTCGTTGGCGACGTCATTTTTTCTTCATTCAGTCAATATTTGTAACAAAGCGAAACATCATGAAATTAGAAGCTCCTTTGACGTCATAATATCGAGGTGAGAGGTGAGTTGTTGTCTAAAAACGTACTACTGTACCACTCCTACGTAAAGCGAACAGAACATGTTTTTGAGAACACACGGTTTACAGTAGGTTTTAGTTGCCACGAGCCATGCAGGCATGCAGATAGGACTGGATTCTCAACCTTTGTTCGGGTTTTTGACCCGTGAAAATTGAATAATCAGCAACCTTAATATAAAACGTGCTACTATGGTCAAATTTTGTCCAGGCGTAAAAAGCTAGTGTGGAGACTACATGAATATTAGAGTAAATGAATATTATGGATAGACTAGACTGGTGTCTCTGTGTGGATAGGAAGCAGGCATAGGCACACGACCTAATAGAGAGAGACCTAACTCCTGAGTCCTATG
>Ga0100380_10003022_pt1 | contig 17922 bp, 9 predicted proteins | sample CryGeymeta201504_FD_80417 | JGI IMG/M metagenome (GOLD analysis project Ga0100380, IMG submission 80417) | Groundwater microbial communities from Crystal Geyser aquifers in Utah, USA - Crystal Geyser metaG 2015-04 | ecosystem: Environmental > Aquatic > Deep subsurface > Groundwater | place: USA... | reverse complement strand
GTTTCGATTTTCATTTCTGATCCTCCCCGAGCAGTCTTCGCCGAGGTTTCTTTGAAGCTCACAACTGTCGTATTATGCTCGGGTAGTCTACTTTCCTTCCTTTTGTTGTTCCTCGTGATCTTTTGTCACAGATGGCCTATCATGATGCATGATGCTAAATGCTGGCCTTAAGCTCGTTATTGTTATTTGCTATCAGTATTACTAGTAGTATTCATATCCTCGCACCGTATCACACCACCACTACCTTACACACAATTCGGCCAGAGTAAATAGTAGCCATTTTCATACACATACTCCGAGAACCAAGTACCAAGAGACGAAGACGACGACAACAAACGATGTCGACAAATACTTTAAGGATGAGTCTAGAACAAAATGAAATTTCTCATGATGTCACAACAACTACACCTGCTTCTACAACAACCCAATCTGACAGTACTGGTACTACTATGGATTTTCCACAGCAACAACCACAACAACAAGACGAAAAGGAAGCAGTCACTGCTACCACTGCTGCTCCTGCCATCGATATCGATCGACCAGCTTTTATTCTTCCCGTTATTGTTGTTGCTCAATTTGCTGGCACCTCGTTGTGGTTTGCGGGTAATGCCGTCTTGCCTGATTTAATAGTCGACTGGGAAAACGGTAGCGGTAATGTCACGATATCCGAATCGGCACAGGGGTACCTAACATCTGTAGTTCAGTTGGGATTTATTCTTGGTACCCTGCTGTCGGCCTTGTGTAATCTCGCTGATCGTTTTCGACCCACCCAAGTCTTTCTGTGGAGCTCTCTCATGGGATCTGCTTTGAATGCGCTTATTCCATTTTGGACGTCCACGACTGGTTTGGTACTCCTGAGATTAGGAACTGGAATATGTTTGGCAGGAATATATCCAGTAGGAATGAAAGTGGCAGCTGATTGGTTCCCCTCGGGATTAGGGCGAGCCTTGGGATGGTTGGTCGGAGCCTTGGCGGTGGGATCATCGGCACCGTTTCTACTCAAAAAAATTCCACAACCCTGGGAAGCACTCTTGTGGGAGACCAGTGCATTGGCTGCCATGGGAGGATTCGTTGTTGGGATCTTTGTACCCGATGGGCCTTTTCGCAAGCCTGGAACGAAATTGAACCCATCGGTCGTATGGACCATCTTTAAAGATCCACCTTTTCGAGCAGCCGCTTTTGGATATTTTGGACACATGTTTGAATTGTACGCTTTTTGGTCTTGGTGTGTACAAGTATGGGAAGCTTATATTGAAACTCAAGACAACCTTTCCTGGGATGCGAATACCATTACCTTTGGAGTCCTTGCCATTGGGGGTTTAGGGTGCGTGATCGGTGGCTTACTGTCCGAAAAATACGGCAGTGCCCTGGTTGCCTTTACCAGTTTGGCCATATCAGGAATGTTGTGCCTCTTGTCGCCAGCACTGTATCTTGCACCACCAGGCATTATGCTTGCTGCCTATTTGCTTTGGGGATTTGCCGTAGTGGCTGATTCGCCTCAATTTTCCTCCTTGATAGCTACAACCGCACCGGCCGACAATAAAGGAACGGCTCTCACAATTGTCAACTGTATTGGTTTTTCCATAACAATTGGATCCATTCAGTTGTTGGGTGTGCCATTTTCGGAACAATATTTGTTTTTACTGCTGGCACCTGGACCAATCTTTGGGCTTTGGAGCATGCGGGGCCTTGTATTTCCATCAACTTCAGGAGACACTTTGGATGACCCTTCTTTCAAAGTGGATGAAAATGACGACGTTGACGGTGAAAGCGAAACAAAAGAGAAAGAGAAAAGGCAAGAAGAGGGTTGAAGTAGTACACGAAGATGATGAAGTTTGAATACCATGAGAAAGTAATGGTAGCGCACAACATTACACGAAGTTATTCACAATAGTTGCTAATTCTCCCAGAACGAGATCTCAGCCAGTCTCGAAAATGTTCGGGCGAATCGGTAATGGAACAATTGGTTGCTACCATAAAGATACGACTTCTACCATACATACAGTGGTGTGACAAAAAAATCAACAGGTGAAAATGATACTTTTGCTAGGCTACTCCGGAGTTCTACTAGTAGAGTCCACTAGTCTAGTACTACTAGTAGTCTACTACTACTACTACTAGCTAGTAGACTACTGTAATGTACCAGGTACACATCTGTTAGCTTTCTCGCTTTCTCGCTTTCTCGGTTTTGCCTGGATTTAGATTCACTCATGGATACGACGTCATAGTCCGCAAATGACACACTTGATATGATGAGAAGAAGCAACAACCTAATACTGTGCTACCGTAGTAGAGACTCGCTCTAGTAGAGACCTACTACTAGCTAGACTACTAGCTAGAGTACTAGCTACTAGTAGATCTACTAGCTACTCCTACTAGCTAGTAGTAGCAGACAAGTAGTACACCGAGATGCTAACAATACCATAAAAAATTCAGCTCAATAATAAAATAAAAGCTTTTGGGGTTTCATTATTCATTTTCGCCTGCAATTTATTCTCTCCCCAACTAGTATTTTTATCGCCACGATGGTGCTCACCTCTAGTCGAAATATCATGAGGGTACTATTATTGGCGGCTTTTCTAGTTGCAGAAAGTTTGGCGTTGACATCTTCCCGGAATCACATCAGATATGCAACAAGTGCTTTCCTTAAGCAGCAATATCAACCTCAAGCACTCCCAGTAGAGAAAAATCTAAGTGCGTTGCAACTCGTGCCATCTTCATTCAACAGAAACGCAAGCAGCAGTAGCAGCATTGTCAAGATTGGTCGTTTTCCCCTTACCTCAGCTTGGCATCGCGTCCATGCTTTTTTAGGACAACGCGTGCCTCATTTTTTGTCACGTCTGAGTCTCCAACAAAAACGACGAGCGTTGGCATTCTGTTTGGTGGTCTTTGCTTGGGGCAGGACCGGATCCTCTAAAGTGGCACATGCAGTACCATCGATTGCATCACAATCGACTACATCGCCAGCAGCACCCTTCGAACAAGCGCAGAAGCCACGTGGTGGAGGTATATTAACATCACGGAAGGATAAGAAAGACAAGTCCATGAATGCAAAAATGGCAACAGCTATCGCTGGCACCGTCGTCTTGGCTCCCTCGATTGGGTTGATTATCGGCAAGAAAGTAAGTGAAACTGGAAATAAAGATGCTAAAAAGTTGGAGTCGAAAAAAACAGCATCCACGGTTTTGCAAGCTGCCAAAACTAACCAAACCCAATTTACAAATACTACTAATACACCAACCAACTCGACTACCAAGCAGTTTGAGACATCCGCCGATTTGGATGCCAAGATAAAAGCAAAAGTGAACGAAAGTAGAGAGAAAGAAAAGAAGGAAATACTCGACAAAGTGCTGCGAAAAGCTAACGAGGCTCGACAAAAGGTCGATTCCAAAACCTACATGAAAAGCTTACAAAAAGAAAAGGCTGCTGTTCATGATGCTCTCGAATCATTCAAGAAGCAAGCGTCAACACAAACCAAACCGCCTCCTACTCCTTCTTCTTCGTCGTCGTCTTCAACAGGTATGTTGCAACGTTCTTTTTTGTCTGCACATCTAATTGTGGTTGAAATGGGCATATTTGGTCCAACTGTTTGACACTAACCTTTTTCCAAATCGCATTTGATTAAACACTAGCACCCACAAATCCAAAAGAAGCCAGTAAAACACCACCACCAGCAGAAGCACCAATATCGAGAACAACAACAACGAAAACAATAAAGTCATCGACGATAACTGCTGAAACCAAATCGGAGCTTCCTTTAATGTCCAAGAAATACATCCAAGCCCGATCACAACCCAAAAGCTGGCTGGAAGAACAACGACTCCAGCGAAAGTATGGTAACATTTCGGATGTTGGCGAACGAGCCTATCAAATCATTGTTGATCTCGGTATGGTAGAACGAAACAACAACAACATTGATGATAACTACAACAACAACAATGAATCGTCTACCAGCACGGAATTACCCAACGAAAATGACGAACCATTTCAGTAGTGATGATGTATAGGCGAAATAAAAATTGTACTGTTTGCGAAAGATGAATGCTCGTACCTATTCGCAGCGAACGCAGCAATCTTAGACTTCGAAAAGCGAACTGACTACGAGCAATGCTCTCCAACGTTGGCTACCCTGGTAGTCTAGTCTACCAGTAGAAATAATAATGATGCTGTGTAGATATTTTCATGTTGTGCAATCCAATATTCCCAACCTTATTCTCAGATGACATAATACATAACATTATTATTATTGATTAAAAAAAAACGTTTTCATTTCATTTTTCTGGATTCTGGATAGCCCGAGGCAACTCAACTAAAATGTTATCAAGAAAAGCAGGCGACAGGCGCTGCTCATTGTTGAACTCTACTGTAGTAGTAGCTAGCTAGCCCAACCATGTATTACAATTTGAAAGAAAGAATAAGACAGCTCCAAGGATTCCCATTGTAGCAGTTCCAATTTTCCCTTAACAATCATAGAACATAGACATAGAACAAAGCAACCTGCTGCAAAGAGTAAAGATGATGGAACCCATGGGCGACGACGAGGAGGACCATATCATTTTGCCAAACTTTTCTAACTGGATGAGCTCCACTACTGCTTTTGCGGAAGATATCAGCATTGATGATGATGATGAAAGTATTGTTCACGATATGTCGAAATTTGATATCGCTGACGATTCGGATGATGACGGACCCAATGGCGATGGCAACAGCAACAACAGCAGCAACAGCAGCATTAGTAATAGCATTAGCAATCTAGTGAAAAATCGTCGCATGCAAGTTTTCGCAGATGAAGGAATGGTCGTGGGACAGGGACATCGCCACGGATCCGTCGTCTACGATGACTGGGGTCTCCCAATCTATAACCCAAGCAACTTTCGCGAAGGTCGCAACATGTGCCGGCCTTGGTTGGTATCCTTGAATCTTTTGGCCGTTAGCTTGGTAATTGCCATCATTATTCGAGGAGGTCCTACCTCCGATTATGAATACCATCGTTCCAATGGGTACGGTCAAGAAATGGACATTCCAGACACTACATGGGATGTTTTGGGCGATGAATTGGTAGGGCCCATCCCGAATAGATTCGAAGCCGAGAATCGTCTTGTTGGATTTGGCCACCACGTAGTAATGAACGAAAATGGTGATAGAATCGCCGTGGCGCGTACCAAGGGATCCGGAAATTCACCGGGTGGAGAAGTGTTCGTGTATTCGTGGAAAGGCAGACCCAAGCACAAGCACAATCGTCCCCGTAGTCTCGGAAAATGGCGGCTGGAACAGGTCTTGACAGCCCAATTGTCGGACGACGACATGAGAATGTTCCACACCGCACAACACCATACACCCCTGGCAATGTCAGCTTCCGGTCATAGGATTGCCTTTACCGAAGGTGATCACGTCTTCATTTTTGAAAAATCGACCGATAAATCTTTGGCTTGGGTTCAGATTGCCAAGGCTCAGGCTTTACATCACGATCTGAATGAAGGCACGGAAACAGAACACATTAAGCCTGCCTTGGAAGCGAGCATGGAAGATCAAGAGCAAAATCAGGACGATGGGAAGACAACTTCACAGCCTGATAAATTGGATGAACAAGCAACAGTCTCAACGGTAACGCAAGCGACGATTGCTCCCGCGACAGAGAAGCAAGACAACGCTGCTGCTGACGACGACGACGACGACGACGACGACGACTACGATGCTGAAGATGATGACAGCATCCAGGACGAGGAAGAGAAAACGCGCAAGTTACAAAAAGAGAGCGATAAAGAAGATGACAATCACTTTGGTAGGCACCTGGCATTTTCACACGACGGAAAAACGTTGGCTGTTATGGGTTACAGCCGCACCAACGGTGGATACATTCGTATATTCCACGATGAGACGGAAGATGTTCGCACAGAAAATAGCGATATTATGCCGGGCCACATCTTTGAGCCAACTCCAGATATCTTTTTGGAGGAGGCGGGTGATTCAATGGCTTTTAGTGGAGATGGTCAGACACTTGCCGTGGGAGCTGCCACGAGTGATGCCATGGACGAGAAGGGAACTCACAAAGGCCTTGTACAGATCTTTAAGATCAGCGAGTACAGCAACGAGTGGAGCCGTATTGGTCAGCCGCTCTTTGGTGAGTATGCTATGGAAGGCTTTGGAGGGTCGCTTTCCCTATCCGAAAACGGGCTCGTTCTTGCCGTGGGCGTGGCTTTTGGAGGTGGTCCTGTCAAAATCTTTGAACTGGCCGAACTGGACCACGCCCATCATCAGTTTATATGGAAGCAACGCGGTCAAACTCTCGCAGGCTCTAACCACAGAGAGCATTTCGGCACTCAAGTTCGCCTAAATTATGATGGAAAATTTGTTGCTATTGGCGCTCCAGGAAGTCCTGACATGCTGGAATTGGACGAGCCCATTGAAGACAACATGCTGCAATACCTTCACGGCAAAGCCTATCTGTTCGAGTATTCTGACCAAGGCAATGCGTGGGTTGATGCCGGCCACGCGACGTCTACCTACGAAGGCGATGCTTTTGGATATTCTTTGGCCGTTTCGGGAGATGGCGGACGTGTTCTTGTATCAGCGCCTTTCCGAATTGTCGAGAACGAATTGAATGTCGGGATCGCCCAGGTTTTTGGAGACGAAGATGTGCTGAATAAATAGCACTTGTTCACACCTACGTCGTGAAAGTAGCCATTTCTTGGCTAGACTATTATTTAACATCTAACTACATAGTTCATTTCACGACGCTTGTATTGGATTAGGCAGCTGCGTACCTACTGAATACTCCAATAAATTCTCTCGCAAATTGTTGGGAATACTTACAGTACTCGGACAACTTGAGTACTACTAGTCTAATAGTTATTATTGTAAGCACACTTCCTCCGGTTTTTTTGGATCCTCTTTTCCCCCCCCCCCCTCAAGGACCCTTTTCCGATATCCCACCCGCCCCCCCCCCCCCCCAAAAAAACTACCGAAGCTCGGATGATCCTCAAACGAGTGTTGGTACAAAATAGACTGCAACGATGAGCGCAAGTACCTATACGTCTCATTCGCCTGATTCGATGGAGCAGAGCAACTTAAACTTTTTTCAGTTGGCAGCGATTCAATTGAAAATTCGCTTGAATGCCGGAATATCTTTCCCGGTCACCTCCCCTGGGACGATTGCATCACTCTGGTACCGAACGATTGCAACGCACGGGGCACATTTGCAGATTGGATTGGCGCGTCTTTCAAGTGAACCAAGCAAAGCACGTCCCATCATTGTGCGACAGCCACTGAAAACAACGGCAGGTGCCTCAACCAAGTTAAACTTTGCTCCACCCGTGATTGTGCCATTTCAAGGAAAGTGCTTAGACCAGCTTGTGGCAGAAAATCTGTATCCTAATCAAGATTTACCCGTCACTGGACCTGCTCTTTTGTATATATTTACCAATGAGCAAGAACAGGCAGCTGCTATGGTAGTGAACGTTTGTGCCGCTCTTTGGGATGCCACAACGATTCGTAATATCCTGAACACCTTTATGAAACTGCTAGAGTCTCAAACAAGTGTCATTTCTAATCCTCCTTCAACAAAAGATCTTTACACACAATTAGGAGGATGGGAACGTTATGTTCAAGAACGGGCCGACCAATCCACACCTGATCCCTTGTTCCTTCCCATGGGCGAAGACAATGAGCACATTGTAGGAATTGCGGAAATTCTCTGCGGATCTCCGGCCAGCAGTGAAAAGGACCGTCGAGTATCCGTTGTTCTCGAGTTAGAGACAGTGACAGGCTGCCAGAAAGTCGTGGATCATTGTGATCTTTCCCTGTCGAGTCTCATTGGTGCATCTTTTCTATATGCACTGGTAGAAATATACTTTCGCACCTATCCCGAAAAGTCAATCATCACATTAGTTCAGAGCACCCAAATAGATCCACGCACAATGTTAGGTGACAATGAAAGAAACTATGTTCACGCCGTCGGGGTCCTCTATCATGCCACTACCGTGACTCGAGACGGAATGGAATGCCAATCAGTGGTAGAGTGGTTGATCGAAGAAGTCAAACGTTCAGATCGAAACAAACAAACTCGCCTAGATCGAGGCGAAGGTCTACATCGGACGCTGGAAGTTGCTACAGGCCAGATTGATCCTGCACAACGCGCTGTTCCTTGTCTGGAATTTGTGTACCACGGAATGTACGAGACTCCCACAAAAGACTATGAGGTTTCCTTGGGACATCGACTGGACATCTGTCCTCACACCAGCATTGTGATGCACAGGGAGCGAGCATCTGGTCTGATGAAAATTGAGGCGCAAATCGGAAAAGAACAAGGTCACGAGGCTACCTTACAATGGTTGGATCGTTGCAAGGAACTTTGGAAGGAGGTAGCGACTACTTCCCTATAACCTGTTCTATGCAGTCTACAACATAAAAGCTAGCAAACCTATCTAGTAGAGTACTTACTACTCTATTAGAGTAGTTGTTTAGTAGATAAGATCAAGAGTTACGGCCGTTTCTGGTGACTGGGAAGGCAACTTTGCTTTCAAAGTCTTTTTCACGCCGGAATTTGATGTCCGCACGGGCCTGAGGCTCGGCTTATGGCCTTTGATATCATCATTCGTAAAGTTTTCCCCGATGTCCCAAGTCGAGTGAGAGCGCACGGATCAAACTGCGAAATCCATCATGATCGTCGACGATGCTACATTCGGCTGAGATGTTGCAAGCTTTAGCATGTCCAATGATTACCCTGGTCTTGTAGTGGACTAATTGCAGGTGGTCCTTTTCAAGCAAAGGGGTGAAAATGTCTAAAAAGATATCCAAACGAAGGTGGCAGCACCAATCGTGAAGAAGTGTATAAGCTGAATGACTTGAGCTTCTCAGCGTAAACTTTTTGTGGGTGTTCAAAGGCCTCGCTTCCTGATAAAGCCTGGTTATAAACAATGTAGGAGTCACTTAAAACCAAAAAAGAGGTGCCACCAAAGCACACACACACAGTAGTTACACGCAGACCATAGTGATAAACAGTAACTAGACTTCACGATTCTTTTACATTACTGAATAGATTTTGTGGACTTTTATTTCCCGGTGTTTGTTTATATCTATTCACTATAAGCTCCAGAGGGAATCAAAGTTGGCGAAGATGTACTACTACTACAAGAGTGGTTTTCTTGCTGCTGTCGCTGCTGATTCTCTTGTTGCTGCTGTAAACGACTCATCTTGGTCATGGCAGCAAATTGCTTTCTGCGATTGATCCATTGCACAAACAACCCCTCACGTTCCTGTAGGAACCCTAGCCAGAAACCCCAGTGTTTTCGAGGAGCATATTCAAAAGGTGTGTGTCCTCGAACATCTTGAATCAAGAGACTGACGGGTGGCAATACCTGCAGCAAGACATCGACCGTGTCAAAGTTCGGTGTTGGCGACCATAGTGCATCGTGAAAGGCTGTTCGTCCCATGTCATCCATAACTCGTGGGTTGACTTTGGCTTCGAGCAACATGAACTTTACCAGAGCCACCGATCCCCGACGACATGAAATGTGCAAGAGCGATTCTCCGTGTCGATTCGATGCATCGAGGGAACATCCTCTGCGGTGCAGTTCCTTGAGCTGGTCGAGATTGCCCTTGCGCACGGCCATGGTGGTGTCCATATCGTAGGCATCCACTTCTGTAGGACAAGGACGTCGCATGGTTTGTCTGCGACGAACGTTGCTGGAGCTTTTACGACCCGACAAGCGCACACCATGGCGAGCAAAGAGGTTTTCAAGAAACTCCATGGGACTGATCATTGCGTCGTCACTGTCCGAAAATGGCTGTGACGACGAGGAAGAGCATGTGCTGCTACTGCTGCTACTAACAGTGGAGGCAGTAGAGTGTGTGTAGCCAGCAGCGGAGTCTTTACAAGATGAAGCATCTAACAATGTAACGCTAGTTTTCTTACTCACGAATGATTTGGAGGTTTTCTTCAAGCCAGACAACAAGGATGCTCCCTCCATGATGGTAGAATTCTCAGAATAAGCAGCAGTCATCAAGGGGGATGAATTGGAGCTATTGTTTCGAATGAGAGCCATGATGCTGATGCAAAGTTGCAGACTATCAGTAATCAGTATTGTATAACTGGTACCTCCCTAATTTGTTTGAATTTCTTCAAGAGTGTTGTGATATATTATTATGATCAAAAGCCACGCAAGTACACTATGAAGCAACGACTTTGTTGGCAGCTTTTTGTGTTTTGTGCGATCTCCCCTTCCTCCGGAACTGCAAGCTGTTTTCTTTGCATTGAGAGAGAATGCTTCGATGATGCGCCGCTTGTATCTTGTATCGATCGATGTTTGCACCAACAGCAAGTTTTAATACCTTTTGCTCATCAAATTCAACGAGCGACATTATAATTCGGTGCGTGTGTGCCACATCGGCTTTATAACTATTAGAAAACCCTTCAAAAAGGAGGAAAGACAAGCTTTTCATGTCAACGTGGTACTTGTTTGCAAGCTGTTTTTTGCGTCACAGTTGAACTCAGATTTCCGCAAAGAGAACACAAATTTGATGCCACGTCTTTCAAAAATAAATCCCAACCTGCATGATATTTTCTAATGCTGTCGATGAGCAGCTGCTTGTGCACTTGCGTATGTAGTGGCTGTTTTGATCTGTTGCTTATTAGAGTAGGTACTACTCCGGTACCTGGTAGAGTACTCTATAGTAGCTACTACTAGTAGCTACTAGTACTAGAAATACTCTCTAGTAGCTACCGGTACTACTGTTGCGAGCAAGCAGATGGTAGCTACCGTACCACGTCGTACTGGTAGCAGCTAAACAAGTAAATCCAACAAGTTTGTTCTACAGTAGCTAGTTAGTAGCTACTCGGAGTACTCAGTAGCTAGCTAGCTAGCTAGCTAGCTACTCAGTAGCTAAGTAGCTATTAGTAGCTATTCTTGTGGTTGCTAGTAGGTGTTTCTTTACAACATTCCTCCTTCTCGTAATAGCAAAGAAAACTACTACTTGTTTTCTTAGTTTCTGTTTTTACTTGTTTAGGAGGTCTGCAACGCTACTATTACTACTCTACGAGACTATTGACAGATAGTTTTGGGTACAAGAAGAAAGAGCTTGGCATCATTGTTTTCATTGTGGTATTTGCATGTGCATTGGGAGTTTCTCGGCGCTGGTGGGCGGAAGGAGGCCTCTTTCCAGTTTCTTCTTGCTAGTTCTCTACCTGCAGCAGTGGTATTTGTGCTGCATTTGTGGTGCGTACACGCACTGCTCCTCCTGGTCTACCAGTAGTAGGTTAGCAAATAAAACTTTCATTGATGAGGAGGTAGACCATTGTGTGTGAAGAAACGTTTCAACAGAAATAGTTATGAATCGATCCGGCACAACATATATATATATATATTCATCAACAACAACAAACTCGGGGTGTACCTGGTATCAGGGGGGTATGTGCTCTTCATGTGGCTGGGGAATATGCCATAATAATATGACCAGGTGGACTTTTGTTCAATTCTACAGTACAATAGAGTGAAGGATTTAGCAAGGATGGAAGAGCGTTTGGTTTTCGAAACTGGCTTGACGTGCGCGCTCACTACTGGTACCAGTAGCTGCAACTGGGAGTCTTTCCTTCCTTCACACCACGAACGCGCCACCCTGCTGCATGTGTGATGATAATGGTGATGATGATGTGCTGCTCGTGTGAATTCGGATTTGATATTAGCAAGCTAGTTATTATTATCATAGAAGTTCGTGTTGTTGCCAGACAAGGAAGGCTGGTATCATCAAGGAGGATTGACCTGATTTGTTGACGTACTTCTATAATTTTATCTTATCTCTGCTACTGCTATACTACTACTAATAGTAGTAGCAGCAAAGGCAGCGACGTTAAGATAGATTTGTTTGTTGCAGTAGAGAAAGGAAGGTTTTTTGGGAGCTTTAATCTATTGCATTCTTTGAGCATTCAAAGTTTGATCTGTTCCCATTTACAGTGCGGTCTACTACTGTGAACTCATTTTACTCTAGAGCACGAGTAATCGGTCCATCTACCAGTCCATCATTATTTGCAATATCAAGACATGGCCACTTCTTTTACGACTCGCAGTCCTACTACCACCTCCCTGATGGAAGTATCCATTCCAAGACGCAACAAGCCGTCGTTTTCTTCTCCTGCTAAAGCTATTACTGCTGCGGACTTTCAGCACCACCGGGAGCGCGTGTTGTCCGCCGTTTCTACTCCTTTTGTTGGAAGTGATTGCAGTAGCGGTCGGGGAGATGCGACCGCCACCACCACCACCACCACTGCAACCACCACCAGGAAAGCCAACATTCAAACTAGCCGGAGTAGCAGTAGTAAAGGGAAATTTAGCAGGGAGAGCTTCACCGGGGAAAGCACCAGCACTACTGGCACAACATTACCAATCTCACCATCCATTCAAATCAGGGACACTACGAACTTTTCTACTAATACTACTACTACTAGTAGTAGTAATAGTAGTATCGGACATTCTGAGAACGAGCAGAGACGCAGTAGTAATGGTACATCATCATCGTTGCATTCTCCTACTACTACTGCTACTACTACAACAACAACGAATCAGTCACAAAACACGACGATTCCAGAACGACGTATCACTGCTGGTACTACCGAAAGCATGGGTAGTTCTTCGAGCAAAAGCAGCTGTGGTAGCGGATTTCGTCGGCTCAAGAAATATTCTCCAAAATTCCACCACCACCCTCATCATCAACAACTGCCGGCATCGTCGTTTCGGAGTGGTGGTTGTTCGAGCAACGCAGCAGAAGCAGCAACTACAACGACGAATACTACTACTACGACGACGACGACGATGAAGAAGGAAAAGAATAAGAAGAGCAAGGACTTTTTGGTGGACGAATTTCAGCAAACACAGTTACGATTGTGGAAGGCAGCACAAGAACGAAATGGAAAGATTCAATGCGAAGCACAACAAGATCAGAAAAAGCGATTGCGCAAAGACCAAAAAAAGAAAGAATCGAAATTGTTGTCATTGTCTGTGAATAGTACAAGAGACGACAATGACAATTACGATTGGTCTTCTTCAAACAAGCAGAAGAAGGTGAAAACGAAGAAACAAAAGATGGAACAGTCGACGACGGAACAGGTTTGTTCTGAAAGTCCAACAGTCTTCGCCATGTCCAGTCGAGGAGGGGAGGAATGGGAATCAATGACCGTTCAGCACAAGAAGAAGAAAAAGAAGAAGCGCCGTCTCATCAAAATGACTAGTACTACTGCTTCTTTGAATGCTACCACCAATGCTGTTGATGATAGCATTGTTGTTGAAGATGGCATTGGTTGTCCCAAGAAAAAGAACACTGGTGTGACGGGAAATAGTAGTACGAACAAGGAGGTGACAAACTCTTCTTTGGATCCTCCTTTGAATTTGTCGTTGGCACTGGCGGATACCGTCAAGACACGAGTCCGATCTTGTAATAAAAAGATTAAAGATGAATTGGAACTCTTGCAGGCGGCATCCTTTGAAAAAAAGAAACGTAAAAGGCACAACATCAAGAAGAGCAAAAACAACAAGGCAAGTGTCACGAAGGCAGCGGTGGCAACCAATGGGGGCTCTGGTAGCAGTCGCAGCCATAAAAAGAAAAAGAACACGTTGATGAACAACAGCAAGAAGAAGCGATCCTCTTTTAAGTTTGAGCAAATTTTTGATTCGGATTCGGATGACGACGATCTGGAAAAGATGAACGAAGAACTAGTTGAAAATCGCAAGCGTAACGGTCCAGTCAAAAGCAAGATCAAGACAGTGTCTACGATGACGACAACCGATGCAGAACCAGCGTACGACGCAGATGGAGAGGTAGCAGGTGCCGTTGTTTTGAAGAGCGAGCGGGGGCGACCGTCCAAGAAGAAATACCATGCTTCCGAGCATTCTGTGCCAGACGATGCTCCACTCTCTGAGACTTCCTCGTCGGGCACAACTGTTGCTGCTGGAGTTGTCAAGAAGAAAAAGAAGGATCAACGAATTATCGTCGAAAGCAGTAGCAGTCCAGAGGCAAGTCATCAGGAGCATCATACATTACCTTGGAAGAAACGCATGGCAGCAGCTGCAGCTGCGGATGTGACGTCCTCGTCGTGGGACAAACTTGCGAACAGCTCTGCAGCAGCTTCCAAGATAAGTTTCAGCAGCGCTGGTAATAATGCAGGAGCGACTCCAGAGATGAGCACCGAAGCGAGCAGCATTAGTGAGTTTACGCATCCTTTCGGTTCCATGCCTGCGCCGAGTATCTCGACATCCAAGGTGTTTACGAGGCCGTCCACGTCGGTCCCGCGTGAAATTCTATCCAACCTGGCCGATACTTCGTCGTCGCGGGCTTCATCTTTTGACATGAATACCAGCTTTATCAACAACACTTCGGCCACTAACATCAACAATAGTTCAACGTTCATGGTAAGTGCCACCATGTCGGACTCGGATAGTGATACCTCTACCGAATCAGACACGGACGAGGAAGAACTTTTCAAATTTGCCAATAGAATGTTTGGAACGTGCGCGAAACCTGTTCCCAAGGACGAGAAAAAAAGTATGCAGTCTCTGGACACCTCTGGTCTGACTCCAGAACTCTGCGAAATGGAACGTCGTCGTCAAAAGCAAGAGGAGGCTCGTTCGTTAACAGCAAAGGAAATCAATGCTATTCTAAAAGAAGACGCAATTAACAGCGGAGGTGACGAAGCAGGGAGCTGGGTACGCCGATCCATCCGTCAACCATCGCGTTCTTTGCTGAACGCTCCTTTAACTAAGACGCTCTTGAATAAGCTCAGAGGGAACGACTCGGAGGTCGTCGTTTTGAAAATGAAGAAATATATTAGCGACCCAGATGCTCCAGCAACGGTTATTGATGCAGTTTTGGATGCACTGGAAGAATGTACGATTTGCGAATCGCTTTATATTCAGGTGAGTGGACGAGTGTGTCTCATTATCGTTCTGATACTGCTGTAGCAGTTCTAACAAATTGGTTTCTGTTTGTTCTAACAGAACTTTAATCAAGGTATGAGAGACAATCAGGTGCTTCATCTTCTGCGTATTCTGCAGATGCCTACATGCAACATATGGTGCTTGAATATTGGTGAAACTTACAATGTATCAGAGGAGACGTGGGAGATGTTCGCTAAGGGGCTAAAGAAAACGAAGATAACCCATATGTATGCCTCGGAGCACACAATTACGTCTGAGCTAAAAGACGCAATCCGCGAAACGATCCGACGGAACAGAAAGAAGCACTGCATGCACAATGACCCAAGTAACCTTGACGTGATAGTTCGGTGCACGCATTGTTGGTGGAACCCAATCAACGCCAGGGTGTTGCAACCATTTATACGAAAAAGAGGTTTTGAATCGTTGCTGCAAGATGTGGAAGCGCAAGGTCTTCGAGGATCCATGTCGGAGGCCCCCGCCAAGTAGTGGGTAGCCGCGATTTTATTCGTGGGGAATAGCTGCAATGAATGCTCGTCGCGACCGCTCGTGTAGAAAATTTAAGTTGTAATTGGCTTCAATGGCTATCTTTACGGGACTCTAAATTGATTTGGTACTTTGGTATACTTATGCTGAACTAGAAAGGACAATCCAAGCCAGCGTTACTTGGCTTCGGTGCGAGAAAAATATCTCTGGGCTTCTTGCAGCTGTTATTCTTCGCTCTTCGAGCGTACACATAGTTCGGCCTCAGGGAAAAATACATTTCGGTTGTAGACCAGAGCAATGACCCTCGAAGAACTAGACTTAGCCGAATTGCTTTCAAGAAATACAAGGTATATGGGCATGAACCTCTGGTCGATAAAGAAACTTAGCATTGACTCGTTCCTATATTTCGCAGCGATCCTCGAAACTTGATGGTATCCCACCACAGATGCTTGCAATATTCACTTTTCATCGAGACAAACCTTGTTCAAAAGTCCTCTTCCTCAAGACAAACCTTGTTCAAGAGAAGTATTTTGATTCGGCAAGAGATTCATCGAAACCGTCGTTAAAAAGAAACTGGACTGCTTGACGACCGACCGAAAGAGAGCATTTAGCGAATCAGGGGAGTGCCAATGAAGGATTGCCCCTCAGAACCAGCCAGAATCCCTGGTTATGACTGTAGAAAGTTGCGATGCTGGCAAAGGATGAGGAGGCACCTTAGGATTCATGAACAAGATTTCTTACTAGTATCATGTTCACTACAACCAGTATACTTTCACTTTGCGGCAATAATCGTGGAACTTTCACTTTTGTTTTTCCGGCCAGTAATAAGTACATTTTCACGATGACTGACTCCAAACCTGGTCATATAAAGGGATTCGACAACAGATTACGCAATTTTCACAGCCCATAATCCCAGTGCGATTGCAACACCAGTCAACCAAAACAGTGTTTGAAGGCCGCCTCAGCTACCATACAGTGAAGCAGGCCAGCAACACGTGTAATTTCTGCTGGAATTCAGAACGCGATTGTTCTGTCTCCAGTAGCTCCTTCGAACGCTTCTGTAGCATTCACTGGGGAAACGAAGATGACGAAATAAAAAGTAGTATTCAGTACCGTACCACCAGCCAGGTGTGATATCTATTGGCCGACCTTTGGTTATGTCTTTTTTCAGTTGCCAACTTCCCACGGGTGAAAAATGACTCTGGGAACCTTGGAAATAGCAAGCAGTGTGGTAAAAACAACGGTGAGAACTCGAAGAACAGATCCGAAAAATCAATGGAGAGTAGACTAGTACGTATTACCAGCCACTGCTGTGGCTGGGGGCAAAGTAGTACCTACTGTAAGAGGATAGTAAGCTACTCATACTCGTACTAGTACCGTACAAGGTACCAGTACCAGGTACTGTACCACTCTACCAGGTACCAGGTCCCGTAGTACCAACAAAAGTAAGGTACCAGGTACCAGTATCTGGTACAACAACTGAAGAACGCCGATTTCCTAATGGAGTTCCTTATCACTGGTGTTGTTATCACTGGTGTTGTTATCACCGGTGATAACCCACCTCCAGTTTTCGATTTTTGTTTTCACCGGGGAGATCGTCCGTAGCATTACGTAAAATCTTTACTCCATCACAACCCAGTCGAAGGCCATCAGGAGATTGTTTCGAATTCCAAATAGTATTTCCTTTGGCTCACAAAATTAAAATCTCACATCTAAAAAGCAACCACAAAAAATAACAACTTAAAACTACTAAGTAATCAACATGAATCTTGGCAACAGTCTTTTCTTCCTTCTTGCAGCCCCTGCATTGACCATGGCGCAGCGTGAGCTGGCAATTGCCGATTGGAGCATGGCCCTTGGCACTATTACCAAACAAAGCATTGACTTTACTACTTCAACTCCCGCTGAAAGCGTAGGAATTCCAAATGTTAAGATTTCAGTCTCTGATGTCTGCCGCACAACTTCTGCCACCCGAAATGAACTTGGGCAGTTGTATCCCGTAGCAAGTGTTGCTGGATTTGAAGTTGACAGCACTGGTGTTACCACTGGCGTAGGTGGCACTAATGGCATTGGAGGTACCTTCAATATTAAGTTTTCCTTTGATGAAGGCATTAATGGTCAGACCCTCATTTACACTCCTGGTGCTGGTGGCGCTGATGCAGTAGAAGCGGATGTTGATTTTTGCATGACATTTGGCTTCTATGATGGTGCCACTCTGGTTGAGTTTGCTGAGGTCGAGTTGCATTATGACATTGATTTGGTTGCTGGTATTACAGCCTTGACTGGTTATGCTGTCACTCAGGCAGAAACATACACTGCTAATGATCAAGGAACTCTCTCCTTTGATGGAACACTTACTGCCCAATTCTGTGCCAGTGATCATGCCACTCCTACAGTTGCACTAACTAGTGCAGTTGGCATCACTACCCAGGGAACTACCCGTTCTGTCTGCATCTATTCCCAGGGTGCAAATATTCAGTTCCAAGTGAGAAAAGTCATTGGATTGACAATTACAGAC
>Ga0100380_10003016_pt1 | contig 17941 bp, 17 predicted proteins | sample CryGeymeta201504_FD_80417 | JGI IMG/M metagenome (GOLD analysis project Ga0100380, IMG submission 80417) | Groundwater microbial communities from Crystal Geyser aquifers in Utah, USA - Crystal Geyser metaG 2015-04 | ecosystem: Environmental > Aquatic > Deep subsurface > Groundwater | place... | reverse complement strand
GATGTGCAATGGCACGGGTTTTACTTTTGCTGAATAATCGCTCGAGTAAATTTCTGCGGTGAATGGCCATTCCAAGGATATCTGTGCCATTGCTTTGAACAAAGGCCTCAATGGCTCCGGTTACTTCATTGCTATTAATTTCTTCGAAATGCATGCGGTCAAAATTGCAGTTGCTCGCAATTTTGTTATAGATGGTTTCGGCCTTTTCTGCGGTATAAACTAGCTCATCACTCACCACATGAAGAATATCTAAGGAACAATTCCAAGCTTTCGCAAGTTCTACGAATATCTGAAATGAAAGTTCTTCTCTCCCTGTAAAATCAGAGGCATAGCACAATTTTGAGGGTGCTTTATGATCCGTATAGTTTTCTGGAATGCTCAGCATTTTCATAGGACTATGACTCATGACTCCAAAGGCATTACTCCCGAAAAAAGCTTCCTTCGCGCCGCTTGCACCAGTGGTTCCCATGACGATTAGGTCGGCCTGCCATTCCTCAGAATAACGATTAATATCATCTACAACGAACCCATGCATGGTTTCTCCCGTTATACCTGGGAACTCTTCGAGTAAGTCATTTAACTTGGCATCGCTCGCGGCTTTTACTTCTTGCATCAATAATTCAAGGGTATCACCGGGCATATAAGGGTCAACAACAGGAACATTAAATATATGAAGTACCTTAACCTCAGCTTGGGTCAATCCAGCAAGCAATTGAGCATACCGCAACGCATTTGTTGCTGGTTCAGAAAAATCGGTCGGAACAAGAATTCGTTTTATAAAGGCCATGGTAGAAATTTTCAGCTAAATTAATAACCACACTTGAATAATTATGGATATTTGCCACAAGGTGCAGAAATTTAACCGCTTCTTCAAAGTTTTCATTCTGGCTTTTTGCTTTTGGATGACAAGTCCCGTATCGGCGCAAACCGAAACGATGGCTCCGGAATGGTCATTTACGACCTTTGCCTATGCTAATCTTTCGAGCATCCCTACCCATCGGAATATTTATATCGCAAACTCCCATGGTGCGTTTGCTGCATTTGCGTCTTACCGATTGAAACCAAAGTATGATCTACGCTTTGGCTTAAAGCTGAATACAGTGGCTTACTCTAGGAACGCGACGGATAGTTTTGAGGTTTTCACTCAACGAATTCGTGAGTATTATCTCGATGTTCCGCTAAGTGTATTTTTCTATCCGAGTCGAACGGAAAGGACTTGGGGCTTTTATGCCGGACTAACCCCTAGTCTATTATTGAATAAGTCAGTGAATAAGAAGGAAGATAATCCTGCTTACTATGGATTAGGGGTTGACCCATCTGCCCCTGGTCGATTCGACCTCAATCTCAATGTTGGAGCCAGTCTTAAGTTAGCTCCTCGTTGGATGATTTCGGCGGAGTATACGTATTCATTCACAAATGAGGCCAACGCTGCGTATAACGCTGGACGGTTTAGTCAATACGCGATTGGCATTGGGTTTCAAATTAATCAGCCGAATGCAAAAGTGTCGGAAATTGAAACAGCCAAAAAAGAAGAAATTTTTCGCCTGCAAAAGAAAAACATGGTGGTGCTGGTGCGATTAAAAACGGAAGCAAAGAAGATTAAATACTACCGAGATAGAGGGTATACCCGCGATGCAGATGAACTTTTAGAAGAAGTTCAAGCAGAGAATCAAGGCACGATCGAAGCATTCGAAAAAGGTTTTGCCTATTGTGAAGTGCGCTATTTTTATGATACCGTAAGTAGGGCTATTGCGAATGAAAAATACACTGAAATACTTTTGAATAAAGACGGTTCAATTGCCGAAGATTTGGTAGGTGACAGCACGGATATTCTCATTGCTGAATTTGCCAGCCCATACAGTGAAGCGTTTGGCTCCTCTTCTGGCTTTGGCTTGGTGATTTACGATTACCAGTTCAACCAGATGAAAGAACCTTTCCCCTACTATATTTCTACCTATTATGGATTGGTTAGTCGCAAAGAAGCCGTCATTCGTTTTGATAAAAAATTACGCGAATACCAGAAGTTGCGTTGACAGATTAGGACGTTACCCCTTGCAAATTATATCTTTGCCTCTTTCATGAAAGATTGCAATGGCTAAAATTAAAGTAGACAACCCAGTTGTAGAATTGGACGGCGACGAAATGACGCGCGTCATTTGGAAATTTATCAAAGACAAATTGATTCTTCCTTACCTCGATTTAGATATTAAATATTATGATCTTGGAATGGAGAAACGTGATGAAACCGATGATCAAATCACGGTAGACGCCGCAGAAGCAATAAAGAAGTACAATGTAGGCATCAAGTGTGCGACTATCACCCCCGACGAAGCACGCGTTGACGAGTTTAAACTGAAGCAAATGTGGAGGTCTCCGAATGGGACGATCCGTAATATTTTGGATGGAACGGTTTTTCGTGAGCCAATCGTGATGAAAAACGTTCCACGCCTGGTTCCTAACTGGACGGCACCAATCTGTATCGGACGTCATGCTTTTGGTGATCAATACCGTGCAAGCGATTTCGTAACCAAAGGAAAAGGGAAGTTAACCATCAAGTTTGAAGGGGAAGATGGAACGGTAATCGAACGTGAAGTATATAATTTCCAAGGTGATGGAGTTGCCTTAGCCATGTACAATACCGACGAGTCTATTCGCGGCTTTGCCCATGCATGCTTCAACCAAGCCATTAGCAAAAAATGGCCATTATATCTCTCCACAAAAAACACCATCCTTAAAAAATATGATGGTCGTTTCAAAGACATTTTTGCGGAGGTATATGAGGAGTATAAGCCTCAAATGGATGCAATAGGAATTACCTACGAGCACCGTTTGATCGATGATATGGTAGCTGCGGCCTTGAAATGGAATGGAAATTTCGTTTGGGCATGTAAAAACTACGATGGGGATGTACAATCTGATACGGTGGCCCAAGGATTTGGATCTCTTGGATTGATGACATCAACCTTAATAACGCCTGATGGCAAAACGATGGAAGCGGAAGCGGCCCATGGAACGGTAACACGCCATTACCGTCAACATCAAGATGGAAAACCAACCTCAACAAATCCGATTGCCTCAATCTTTGCATGGACTCGTGGCTTAGCATTCCGTGGTAAATTAGATGGAAACCAAGCCTTGATTAATTTCTGCGAAAGCCTTGAACGTGTTTGTATCGAAACAGTCGAGTCTGGTTTTATGACCAAAGATTTGGCAGTATGCATACATGGAAATAAAGTTTCTTCTGATAAATATCTGAACACAGAAGATTTCTTAGATAAACTCGATGCCAACCTTCAAGCGAAGATGGCTTAATAACTAAATATACCTCGGCTAATCACCGGGGTTTTTTTATGAATTTTCTTGCGCATCATTTCTTTTACGCTTCGGATGATCCTTATCATAATACGGGCTTAATTCTTCCTGATTGGTCACGTTCCGCCCTAGGCAAAAGAAAGTTAGAATGGGAACGAAAAACCCAATCATACTCACCGTTTATTGGCCTTTGGGAGGGCTGCAAAAAGCATTATGAAGCAGATGGATGGTTTCATGATTGCGGCTATTTTAATGAGTCAACGAAAGAAATTGAAAAGGATTTAGTCAAACTCCAATCTCAAGGACTCCTCCTGGCACAGCGCAAATGGTTCTTGGCCCATATTCTCTCAGAAGTATTGCTCGATCGACTCATTATTGAGCAATTCCCTGAGGCTTTGGATCACTTCTATCAAGACCTTAATCAGGTCCCCCTTTCGGATATTAAAGATTTTCTATTAGAGTCTGGAAAAGAAAGTATGGGGCGATTTCCGCAAGGGCATGCTGGTTTTTTAAGTTCAGAGTTTCTTCGCTTTTATTCGACAGCTGATGGATTGACCGAATCGTTAAATCGGGTGGTGCAGCGAACCAATCAGGCGGCTTTCTCAAAAGAGGAGCGCCAAGCGCTCACCTCCATAATGCCTAGCTGGATAGCAATGGCCGCAGCAATAAAAAAGCCCCTCCAAATGGAGAGGCTTTCAGTATAACATATATTTTTTCTATTGTTTCGTCAGTGTCTCAACAACCAAGGCACCCGCTGCATTTGGGTCATTGTATTGCCAAACGATTTGTGAGCCTGTTTTTGATATTACTTCTCGTGTTCCCGCATCTGTAAAATTAATAGTCACTGGTGGGCCATCTTGCAAGATGTAAGAATCTGGTATTGCAGGTTGAACAGCGCCAAAAATGGTATAAGTCCACTCAGCAGTAGCCGCAGCGTCGAGTTTTACGATGAAGGTATTGTCCGCATCAAAAATGCTGGCGCCATCCAATGTTTTATCTGTTTGTTTCCAAAGACCTAAATAAACATCAGGGTCACCCGTATTTCCGCCACCAGTATTGGTTGCACCGGTTGAAGAACCAGGCTCGGGGCTCTCTTGTAATTTGGTACAAGCGCCCGCGAATGTCACAACAAATGCAAGGATAAGAACTTTATTCAAACGTTTCATTCTGCTAATTTATAGAAAAGGAATCTTTTTAACCTCAGCTTTGAGCTGTTTATCACGAATTTCGATGAAGATTGTATTTCCAGCCTTGCTGAATTCTTTGCTTACGTAACCAAGTCCAATGGCTTTTCCAAGGCTAGGACTTTGCGTTCCGGAGGTAACTTCACCAATGGTATTGCCGTTCTCATCACAGATTTTATAATGCTGACGAGGTATCCCTCTATCAATCATTTCAAAGCCTACCAATTTTTTACTCACGCCATTTTCTTTTAGGCTTAGATGGTGGTCTGATTTGATAAAGTCTTTGGTGAATTTGGTAATCCATCCCAACCCTGCTTCTATCGGAGAAGTCTCATCGTTGATATCATTTCCATACAGACAGAATCCTTTTTCTAAACGCAAAGTATCACGGGCACCTAACCCAACAGGCATGATTTCAAACTCTTTTCCAGCTTCGAATACTGCGTCCCACAGCTTTTGGGCATCCGCATTATTTACGTACAATTCAAAACCGCCAGCACCGGTATAGCCCGTTGCGGAAATAATGACATCATTTAAACCAGCGATAGTGCCTAGTTTAAAGGAATAATATTCCATCGAAGCCAAGTCAGTATCCGTAAGCTTTTGCAAGGCGGCAGTTGCATTTGGACCCTGTACGGCAAGCAAAGAATAATCGTCGGAAGCATTCGTCATCGACACACCAAAGGAATTATGACTACTAATCCAATTCCAATCTTTCTCAATATTAGAGGCATTGACTACCAATAGGTATTTGGTTTCGCTAAAACGGTAAACCAATAGATCGTCAACTATTCCACCTTTGTCATTCGGTAAGCAAGAGTATTGAACCTTTCCATCAACAAGCTTAGAAGCATCATTCGACGTAACAAGTTGAATGAGGTCTAGCGCCTTGTCGCCTTCGAGCCAAAATTCACCCATATGCGATACATCAAATACTCCTACTGATTTGCGCACCTGAAGATGCTCTTGAATCAGGTTTGTATATTGTACAGGCATTAAATATCCAGCAAATGGAACCATCTTGGCCCCTAAAGAAATATGTAAGTCACTAAGTGCAGTTGTTTGTAATCCTTCGCTATTCATGGTTTATAAATTAGCGTCAAAAATACGGCTTCGCAATGCTTTTTTAAAGATATTTGAAACGATTTACACATGAAATTCCCAAAAAACTACAGCCTGAGCGAGATTGCGGATCTTATTCAAGCAAAATTTATCGGCCCAACCGACTTCCTCGTTACCGGATTGAATGAAATTCACATGGTTGAATCAGGGGATATCACCTTTGTGAATGTCGAGAAGTATTATGCAAAGGCATTGGGTTCCGCCGCCACAACCATTATTATCGACAAACAAGTTGAGTGCCCGGAAGGAAAAACCTTGCTCGTGTCGGAGGACCCATTTCGTGACTATACTTTCTTGGCCAAATATTTTAGACCCACGCCGCTTCCCGTCAATACTCGCTTCGACAAAGGCGAAAATGTACGTATTGGTGATGGAACCAATATTCATCATGGGGTGGTGATTGGGAACAATGTGCAAATCGGAAAAAATTGCCTCATCTATCCCAATGTGGTGATATATGATGAAACGATTATTGGTGATAATGTAATCATACATGCCAATAGTAGCATAGGTTCTGATGCTTTTTACTATAGCAATTTCAATAAGATGCATACCTGTGGACGGGTTGTTTTACACGACTGGGTGGAGCTTGGTGCAAATTGCAGCATCGACCGAGGAGTATCTGGTGATACCGTTATCGGTGCCTATACTAAATTTGATAATCAGGTACATATTGGTCATGATACCATCGTTGGCGAGCGCTGCATTTTCGCCGCCCAAGTAGCGATTGCCGGGGTAACGAAGGTAGAAGACAATGTAATTCTCTGGGGTAAGGTTGGAGTAACCAAAGATATCGTCATCGGTAAAGGTGCCGTAGTAATGGCTACTTCAGGCGTCTCAAAATCACTCGAAGGGGGCAAAGTCTATTTCGGTTCGCCAGCAAAAGAAAATAGAAAAATATTGAGAGAGATGGCGGCCCTCGCTCGTTTGCCAGAAATCATTTCAAAACTCGGGAAATAACCATGCATCCTACCTTATTTCGATTTAAAACGCCGGGTTTTTTAACTTCCTTGTTTCCCGAATACATCACCCTCTATAGCTATGGATTTTTAATTCTTCTCGGAATTATTGCTGCCTACTTTGCGATTTGGCTACGCCGGAAAGAATTGAAGCTGAGTCATGATAGTATTTCTGATTTATTCCTTTGGGCCTTCCTTGGCATTTTCGTTGGCGGCAAAGTATTTTTCTATTTTGAAGATATCAGTCGTTACCTCAATGAGCCACCCCAAATGTTTCATAATATGGGATCGGGCTTCGTATTTTACGGCTCGTTTTTAGTCGGAATTCCCGTGTTGATATGGCGCTTCAAAAGATTAGGACTCCCTGTTATGCCAATGCTGGATGCCATTGCAATTTCAGGAGCCTTGGTGCATGGGTTTGGGAAATTGGGCTGTCTCATGTCTGGTTGCTGTCACGGAAAAGTATGCCATACCGGGTGGGGCATAAGCTTTACAGATCCGAAGACCTCAGCTGAGCCGTTGAATACACCACTGTACCCAACACAAATCTATGATGCCTTGCTCATCTTTTCCATTGTGGCCTTGCTCTTTTACCTGTATTCTCGCAAATCTTTCCATGGCCAACTGATGCTGCTTTATGCGATTATTTATGGAGTGGGAAGAAGCATCACTGAAATCTACCGCGGCGATGAAGCAAGAGGATATATCATCGATGGTATCCTCACCCATTCCCAGTTTATTGCCATCCTGATTTTGGTTGGCAGTTATTTTTTATGGAAGCGATGGAAGTTTAAGTACCCGGTGAACCGATAAGATTGAGGCTGCCAGCATGCATGGACACCTCAAATTCCTTCCATCGATAAACCTCTCCATCCATATGGCAGGTCAGCACTTGTTCCGACTGAAGCTTGAGTGAACGGGTTTCAAACATCTTTACAAAGGGTAGAGCCTCATGCGTGCCTTTTTCCACTTTTGATAGATGGATGATGCGCTGCCACAAACTAATCTTCTGAATCCAGCAGCAGTGAAATATACCATCTCTAAAGCTGGCCTTTGGAGTTACCTTAAAGCCCCCTCCAAACTCGGAACCATTGCCAACAGTAAGCAATAGTCCTAATTCCTTTTCTAAGCCTTGATCATGCTTCACCGTCATCTTAGTTTCTTTATAGCTAAATATTTGCATAATAACCACCATCATGTAGGCGAGATGTCCTTTAAAGCGACTGTTTTTCTGAAGCGTCTGGGCAACTTGTCCATCAAAACCAATCCCTATACCTGTCGCAAACCAAACGCCATTGCATCTTCCCAAATCGCAGGGGTATACTTGATTGGCTAAGAATTGACGGAGCTGGATATTTAAATTAGCACCTTGGTGAGAAAGCCGTGAAAAATCATTTCCGCTACCGGCACTGATCAAACAAATTGGAATTGGAGGAATGCCCCAGTAATTCAGAAGTCGGTGTAAGGTACCATCTCCGCCGACCAATAGAATGCGCTGAAATATTGAATAATCAGGGGCTAGATCAGACTTGGATCCTGGCGTGAGGGTAGAGGAATAAGGAATCGAATTTTCCTTTAAAAAGGCCTCTACTTTTTTTAGCGTATGATTCGCATGGCCACCATTAGCAAAGGGATTATAAATGACCAAACAATCCATCATAATGGCAATTGAATCTGTTGAAGTTCTTTAAGCCGAAAAGATTTCCGATGGTATGGACTTGGTCCGTTTTCTATCAAATAGGCTCGGTGGAATTTAGTGGGGTAGCCTTTATTGACATTCCATTCAAACCCGGGATATTCCTCGTGAATCTTTTCCATATAATCATCCCGGTAGGTCTTGGCCAAAATAGAAGCAGCGGCAATACTTAAAAAGCGTCCATCTCCTTTTATAAAAGTCTCATGCGGAATGTCCTCGTAGGGTTTAAACCGATTTCCATCTACCAAAATAAATTCGGCCTTAGGATTCAATTGGTCCAATGAACGATGCATAGCTAGAATAGAGGCATTGAGAATATTGATTTGATCAATCTCTTCAGGAGAACAAGACGCCACAGCCCAGGCAATGGCTTTTTCCTGAATTTCTTCACGAAGCTCTCTGCGCAGGGATTCTTTGATTTTTTTGCTATCGTCGAGCCACTTGTTTTTATAGCGTGGCGGAAGTATCACCGCTGCAGCAAATACTGGTCCTGCCAAACAGCCTCTACCGGCTTCATCACAGCCAGCCTCCATGCGTCCTTTTTGCACATACGATTTAAGCACGATCAAAAATACTTTTTTCCAAGCATTGCCAAACCTTCTCAGCCGTAGCATCCCAAGAAAAGGCCTTGGCCCGCTTTAGCGCTTTTGTTTTTAAATCGGCATGCAGGGTATCGTCGGTGCAAATTTTTTGCATGGCTTGGGCGAGTTCATGTACGGATAGAGGGTCTACACAAAGTGCCGCATCCCCTGCTACTTCAGGTAATGAGCTGCTATTTGAAGTTATCGCTGGCGTTCCGCATTGAAATGCCTCGAGAAGAGGTAACCCAAACCCTTCAAATATGGGGGCGTAGGTCATGGCACGGGCTCCACAGAGGTAGGGAAGCATCTTATCGTCACTAATTCGACCGGTAAAGTGTACGTCTTCTTGGTATTTCATCTGGGTATAAACCTCCTCCAGTTCATCCGTTTGCCAAGCTTTTCGTCCGACGATCACCAATTGGTACTCCTGTTTATCGTGCAGCTTAAATTGGTCGAATGCTTTTAATAAGCGATGGATATTTTTCCGAGGATGCAAGGATCCAACATATACCAGCCAAGGTTTGCCCTCCATTTTTTCCTGACGAAAGACAGTCAATTGATCCGCATCTATCGGCTGAAAATTGGACGAAGCGCCATTGAATACTACGTCGATATTTTCTTTCTTTATTCCATAAGTTTTATGGATGTCATTTTTGCTGTAGGTCGATACGGTCGCAATTCTGCTGGCTTTTGTAGCGAACTGCGGGAAATACTTTTTATAATAGCTAGCCCCAGTTTTGGATACATATTCCGGATAGTGCTCAAATGCTAAGTCGTGAATAACAGGTACTTGAGGGATGTCTGTTGAGAGCGATAAGAATCCGTCAGGAGAAAAAAATACATCGGGTTGCCATTTCCTAAACTGCCGGGGCAAGCTCCATTCAAACCAAATATAATACAAGTATGGATGCCTTGCTGGTGGAAATACTGATACAGGAATAACATTCGGCCCGTAGATAAATTCTTGCGCAAAAGGACGATCAAAAAAGAAGATAAATTCATGCTCAGGATGATTTTTCACCATGCGCTGTAGCACCTCATGACTGAAGCGACCAAGACCTTCTAAGCGGTCTTTGAGCAAGAAGCGTGCGTTTACTGCAATCCGCATTATTTATAGGTTTCCCCATCGGCAATACACCAACGGTTAAGGTATTCCCAAATATACAGTTCCTTGCCATTTTCTAGTTTGAACAACCATTCTTTATTATCGACATTCGGGGCTCCATAAAGGTCGAGCAGGTATTGATAGAGTTCAAAATGGTCTTTGTAATCGATAATGATTTCATACAAAACATTATTGTCGTCGAATAGGTATTGTGTTTCAGTGAACAAGGTGTCGACCTTTGGATATTCCGTAAGTTGGGGTTTTCCCGAAAAGGATCGGCTTTCAACCAGCATATTTCCCTTAACAGAAATGAAGGAATCCATGCTCATCCCTATAAATATGTCCTGGTGAGATTCAGGAAGGTATTTTTCCTGACCATGTCCAAACCCAAAACCAATAATGCCCAGAATCAGTATCCAATAGACTTTTTTCATGCTTTGCAAATGTGCAGATTTTTGTGCTGACTCCAAGGGGTAACGTTGCAATACACTCATTTATGATTTGTGAATTGTTCATAAATAGCGTTCTGGTCCTCTAGACCGAACACTTCGTTTTCCTCTACCATTAGCGATTTGCGATTTTGGAATTTGGTGCTTCTATTTTTATGTATTTTCGAAGCGCATGTCGGGCTCGTTTTTATCGAACTTTTCTTTTTCCGTGGTGCTGAATCTCTTAATCAAACTCTTTTGGGTTTTTGTGATAGAAATTGCAGTTCAAAATACCCTAGGTGCTGAGGCTTATGGTGTGTATTTTGAGTCGTTTAACTTTAGCTATTTATTCTTTATCCTGCTTGATATTGGCCTGAGCAATTATACCAATAGGACGGTAGCTGGGGACCCTGATTCGCTGCGTGACCTGTTCCCCTCCGTTTGGAGTATTAAGCTGATTCTTACTCTTGTATACCTTCTCGTATTATTTATTGCGGCAAAATTAATGGGCTATGATGCCCTGCATTTTAAGGTGGTCATGTTTATTGGCTTAAACCACGTACTCATGTCTATGATGCTGTTTTTCCGCAGTGCCATTGGAGGCTTACACCTTTTTAAAACGGATGCGGTGGTTTCTGTTATCGATCGATTAATCATGGGAATTGTTTGTGGGGCCTTTCTTTGGCTGCCTCAAATTCGTGAGCACTTTAGTCTTGACCATTACCTTTTTGCCATGTTCAGTGGTTACCTAGGGAGTTTAGGAATTGCCCTTTGGGTATTAAGTCGTAATGGTGGTAAGATTCGTTTTTTCTTCGATAAGGCGATGTTCCTCGATATGCTGAAGAAATCCTATCCTTTTGCCATTCTGTTCTTTCTCATGGGTCTTTATACGCGAATCGATTCGGTGATGCTTGGCCGACTTCTGGAGAATGGAGAGTTTGAAGTCGGAATCTATGCCTCGGCATTTCGACTTTTAGAAGCAGCTGTGATATTTGCTGTTCTGCTTTCCAATTTGCTTTTACCCTTGTTTTCAAGACTCATTAGTAAAAAAGAATCCGTTCATGCATTGGTCAAGGAAAGTTTCCATGTAGTAATGATTGCAGCAGTTTTGCTGCCTCTGACTTGTTACTTTTATGCTGATTACTTGTATCCATTATTGTATGACGAAAATCATGAGTATGGAGCCAAAGTATTCGCGATACTCTTCATCAATTTTATTCCAATGGCTGTGGGTTACATTTTTGGGACCTTATTAACGGCCAAGTCAGAATTGCGCCTCTTGAATTATATCAGTGTGGTTGGATTGATCGTAAATATTGTGCTCAATGCAATTTTTATCCCGCATTGGCAAGCTTTGGGGGCAGTGTATGCAACCATCCTCACCCAGGGATTAGTTACGTTATCAACCTTTTATTTTTCAATCAAATATTTTAAGCTCTCCTTATACGAACTCATCAATTGGCGAGTTATATCCTTTGTCTTTGCAAATTTGCTCGTTTTTTATTCGTTACCTAAATTGGGGCTGGAAGCGCCATGGAGCATGGTGTTGAGTATTCTCATTGGCCTGATTTGGATACCGGTATTTCGTATAATTCGTATCCGTGATTTAAAGAAGCTTATAAAGTAAAAATGAGGCACTTCCTGAACCCGTTGAAAAACGTAAATTTGCCGCAATTATCAGAATAATGAAGGAATCAAATAGCGCATACGACTTCAGCTTGGTTGAAGTTTTACGTTTTGCCTTAAAATGGAAGTGGCATATCCTAAGTCTTACTACACTAGCTGGCATTGCAGGAGCGGTTTTCAGTGGGCCTACTTTTATTACCCCAAAATTTGCCTCAACAGTGGTGTTTTACCCTTCAACCATCAATTCGATATCGGGAGTGGTATTATCTGACAATCAGTTTAAAGACAAAGATGCATTGGAATTTGGTGAGGAAGAAGAGGCGGAATATGCATTGCAAATCTTAAACTCTGCCCCATTGATGACGAAGGTGATCGAACGTTTCGACCTTATGAATCATTATGATATCGATCCAAATGGATCTTTCCCATATACCAAGTTGGAAAAAGAAATTAAGTCCAATATATCCTTCCGACGCACCGAATTACTTTCTATTGAAATTCAGGTTCTTGACAAGGACCCTCAATTGGCAGCAGAAATAGCCAATTATATCTCGGCTGCTTTGGATACTGCAAAAACACAAATTCAACGTCAGGTAGCGCAAAAAGCTTTCGAAATCATCGAAAAAGAGTACCAGTCCAAACTGGCAGAAGTGGAGCAGCTTAAAGATGGAATCAACGCTTTGAATAGTGGGGGAGTAGTTGAAAACCCATTCAATCGCAAAAATAAACGAGCGGCTAGAAACGACGCTTTACTGAATGCTGATAAGCTCCAGGGCGCGGGCAATAATCTAGGAACCTTACTTTCTCTTACTGAATCTTTAAGTCTACAAGTAGAGCAACTGAATGAGCTTCAGCGGAAATACGAACGTTCTAAGGTTGATTTGAACGAATATATTCCACATCACTTTGTGGTAACACCGGCTTCGGCTGCTGAGAAAAAGACCAAGCCTGTTCGTTGGATTATCGTGCTGGGAGCCATGTTTAGCACCTTCTTTTTGTCTATAATCATGATTATTCTGATCGAACGTCTCCGCGACTCTTTCAAAAGTTTAAAACTCGAAGAGGAGGCCTAATTGTTGGGCAAGTCGTCCATAACATGGTTTTATAGTATCGGAATTGGGTTTATCGCCGCGACGGTGGTGGCTACCATGTTCGATATTTATTACCTCTACCTATTTCCTGCAGCATTGGCTGTAGGTCTATTGGCGCTTTTTCGTGCCGACCGCCTCATTATGCTTTCTGCTTTTTTGGTCCCGCTCTCGGTAACTTTTCAAGACCTTGGTTTTGGTGCCGGCCTTAGTTTACCTACCGAGCCCATGGTCATTCTAATCATGTTAGCGGCTATTCTGAAGTTAGCACATGAAGGGGTTTGGGATATGGACTTTATCCGTCATCCAGTGACCATTGCCATTCTCGTTAATACTGGCTGGATTCTCCTCACCACTGTAACAAGCACAATGCCGGTGATTTCCCTCAAGTTTTTTATTTCGAGGATTTGGTTTATTGTAGTCTTCTATTTCTTTGCTTCTCACATGTTTAGCAACATGCGACGTAGCATGAACTTTATCTGGTTCTTTCTAACAGCCTCCATCGGTGTGGTGAGTTATATCATGATACTACACAGCACTTACGGCTTTCAGCGTGATGCAATTTTTGATATCATCCAACCTTTCTTCTGGATTCACGGGGTGTATGCGGCCATGGTTGCCATGTTGGTTCCTGTGTTTTTCATTCTGGCTTATAAGGGGAAGGAATTTAAATACTCACCATTACGTCGCAGTTTTCTGATGTTTTTTGCGGTGGTATTTGCTGCAGCAGTCTTGTTCTCTTATACCCGTGCTGCTTGGTTAAGTGTTTTCGCAGCGGGTGTGGCTGGAGCGGTGTTCTTGCTCCGGGTGAATCTCAAAATCATCTATACTGCAGTGATACTGGTAGTGGGAATAACCCTCTATTACCAAAGCGATATCATGATGAAATTGTCGCGCAATAAAACGGGTTCCAACTCCAAAAACATGGAGAAACACCTGCAAAGCGCCACAAATATTAGGAATGACCCATCAAACTTAGAACGGATCAACCGGTGGAGCTGTGCATGGCGAATGTTCCAGGATAGGCCAATCCTAGGATTCGGACCAGGAACCTATATGTTCCAGTATGCTCCGTATCAGCTGAGTTACCAAAAAACGGTTATCAGCACAAATTTCGCGACTTTAGGTCATGCCCATAGCGAATGGTTGAATCCTTTAGCAGAAATGGGTTTGATTGGCATGCTAAGTTGGTTTGCGGTTTTTGTACTCACATTTATGCGGGCCTTGAACTTAATTTATTATGCTCACGACAAGCGCGTAAGATTCCTAACTTTAGCCTTATCCTTAGCCTTATTCACCTATTTTGTTCACGGTTTTTTAAATAGCTATTTTGATTATGATAAGATTGCTGTGCCATTTTGGGCCTTTATTTCAATGATTGTCTGCATGGATGTCAAGAATAAAAAAGACCAAATCACGGCTGTTAACGGTTAAAATCCCCTTAAATTGCGCCCAATTATGATAAAGAGAGATACACTGGTTTTTGACCTGATTAAACAGGAGTTAGCTCGTCAAGAGGAAGGAATCGAATTGATTGCTTCTGAGAATTTTGTCAGTCCACAAGTAATGGAAGCCATGGGCTCCGTGCTGACCAATAAATACGCAGAAGGACTTCCGGGAAAGCGGTATTATGGAGGCTGCGAGATTGTTGATCAAGTTGAACAGCTGGCGATCGATCGAATTTGTCAATTATTTGGTGCAAAATGGGCCAATGTACAACCCCATTCGGGTGCACAAGCCAATGCAGCTGTGATGCTGGGTATCCTAAAACCTGGAGATAAAATTCTCGGATTTGACCTTTCCCATGGCGGCCATTTGACCCATGGTTCTCCAGTGAATTTTTCAGGTAAGCTCTATACGCCTTCCTTCTACGGTGTGGAGCGGGAAACCGGTTTGATTGACTTTGGTAAAATTGCAGATACAGCCAAACGTGAGCAGCCTAAACTTATCATTTGTGGGGCATCATCCTATAGCCGAGATTGGGATTATAAAACCCTGCGCGAGATTGCTGATTCAGTCGGCGCAATCCTTATGGCTGATATTTCTCACCCTAGCGGACTCATTGCTAAAGGCTTCCTCAATAACCCAATACCACACTGCCATATTGTAACATCCACCACCCATAAAACTTTGCGAGGACCTCGAGGCGGTGTGATTATGATGGGCGAAGATTTTGAAAATCCATGGGGAATTAAAACGCCAAAAGGAGAACCACGCATGATGTCTTCTATATTAGACTCGGCCGTTTTTCCAGGAACTCAAGGTGGACCATTAGAGCATGTCATTGCGGCCAAAGCTGTAGCTTTTGGTGAGGCATTAACTGAGGAGTATAAAAATTATTGCGGACAAGTGATTAAAAATGCCCAAGCGATGTCTTCAGCCTTTATGGATAAGGGCTATGAAGTAATTAGCGGTGGAACAGACAACCATATGATGCTAATCGACTTACGCTCTAAAGACTTGAATGGTAAGATTGCAGAAAACACATTAGTGAAGGCACATATCACCATTAATAAAAATATGGTACCGTTCGATGATAAGTCACCATTTGTTACTTCAGGCATGCGCATTGGGTCGTCCGCGATTACTAGCAGAGGCATGAAAGAACAAGACGTTGTTAAGGTCGTGGATTTTATAGATTCCGTTTTGATGAATCATGCGGATGAGTCGAAAGTAGCGGCAATTTCAAAAGAGGTGAACGCACTTATGGCGACCTTCCCTTTGTATAAATAATATGGATAAATCGCTTGAAAGCAAGGTGCTATCAATTCAGCAACTCTCACCAAACGTGAGACAATTCCGTCTTTCGTATGCTTTGAGCGATCAATTTATTCCGGGCCAATTTATAATGCTTGATTTGCCCATCCAAGCGGCTTTTACCACAAGAAGCTATTCCATTGCATCTGCACCAAATAAGGAGGGATGGATTGAATTGTGCATTGTTCAAAAGCCAGACGGTCCAGGTACTGCCTTCCTCTTCGAAAATGTTGAGGTGGGTAGTCTGTTGATGGTAAGTGAGCCACAAGGAAAGTTTGTATTAGCTGAAAAAGGAGTCGACTTATGTTTTGTCGCCACAGGTACAGGAGTCGCTCCGTTTCGAGCAATGATTCAAGAGTTGATTGCAACACATAATAGTTTGCCGACTTCGGTCACCTTGGTCTTTGGTAATCGGTATTTAAAGGACATTTTATATCAGGAAGAATGGATGGCTTTGGCTGAAAAGGATGTCAATTTTAATTTTATACCCGTTTTATCACGAGAAGAAAATTGGGATGGGGCGAGAGGCTATGTACATGATTACTACCTGCCTTTAGCTCAGTTGAATAGCGCGGTTTATTTTTATTTATGTGGCTGGACAAGCATGGTTCGAGAAGCAAAGAACCGCTTGAAAGCACTCGGTTTCTCAAGGAAACAGCTTAAGTTTGAACTTTACGACTAATGAACAATAATCTCCGCGACGGCATACATCTAGTTTCTAAATTTACACTGAGGAAGGGATGGAATGCTTTTCTAGTTTGGAGTTCCTATCAATTGGCAAAACGCTTCAAGTTGGCAGTGCATTGGGGTCAGCCGATATCCATGAGTATTGAGCCTACTACCTCATGTAACTTGCGCTGCCCACAATGTCCCAGCGGATTGCGGTCTTTCAGTCGACCGACGGGCATGCTTCAAGGCGACTTATTTGCGAAGCTTGTAGACGAACAAAAGGCGAGTTTATGGTATATGACACTCTATTTTCAGGGAGAGCCCTATCTCAATCCTGAATTTTTGGATATGGTGGCCTATGCTTCGAAAAACGGAATCTACACCGCTACAAGCACCAATGCCCATTATTTGAATCCGGAAAATGCGCGACGAACGATGGAGTCGGGTTTAAATCGCTTGATAATTTCTATTGATGGAGTGGATCAGGATGCTTATGGAAAATACCGAATTGGCGGGAGTTTGCAGAAGGTTTTGGACGGAACAAAAAACCTCATTGATGCGAGGAAGGCCGGTAAAGGGGATAAGCTTCATATCATCTGGCAATTCATTGTATTTGCGCACAACGAAGGACAGCTTGAGGAGATTAAAAGACTGGCCAAAGAGTATCAGGTTGATGAACTAGCGATTAAAACCGCCCAAATTTATGATTATTCCGATGGAAGTGATCTGCTTCCAGAAAATGAAAAATACCGCCGTTATACGGAAATGAGTGCTGGCTTCGTTATAAAGAATAGCCTCCTAAATCATTGCTGGCGCATGTGGCAGTCCTGCGTAATTACCTGGGATGGCAAGGTGGTTCCTTGCTGCTTTGACAAGGACGCCACTCATCGCTTGGGAGATTTAAAGACACAAACCTTTCATTCAATATGGAAATCTTCGGAGTATCAATCCTTCAGAAAGGCTGTGTTAGGCGGAAGATCGAATATTGATATCTGCAAAAATTGTAGCGAAGGAACCCGGATTTGGGAATCTTGACGCATTAGGCAACATTCGATTCTTTTCAGGGGTCTTGTTAATAGAGGTGTGGATAAGCTCTCATCAATGACTAGTGTAAATACCTTTAGTAATTGCGTAAAAAATGCCGCAAATGCTAGTATTTATCGAAATGTTTTTTGATGGAGGGCTGTAAATTTCTTAACTTCGACTAATTGTTTTGTTAATAATGTTGTTAGCGCTGCGTATGAAAAAAGTACTACTATTTGTAATGTTCCTAATGGCCGCTCTGGTTACGCAAAAGGCTGAAGCCTCTCACGTAATGGGTTCGGACATCGTTTACCGTTGTTTAGGAAACGGTAAATATGAGCTGGTTGTTCGCGTTTACCGTGATTGTAACGGTATCCAAGTGAGCCAGTCT
>Ga0100380_10003014_pt1 | contig 17944 bp, 21 predicted proteins | sample CryGeymeta201504_FD_80417 | JGI IMG/M metagenome (GOLD analysis project Ga0100380, IMG submission 80417) | Groundwater microbial communities from Crystal Geyser aquifers in Utah, USA - Crystal Geyser metaG 2015-04 | ecosystem: Environmental > Aquatic > Deep subsurface > Groundwater | place... | reverse complement strand
CGACCAGATTAGTTGATCACTTTAATTAACAGCTCTTAAATCTTAGTTAATAAGTGTTTACCTCTTGGGCTGAAAGATCTTTTCCTGATGATTAAATCAAGGCCAGGAGGTAATTTTCAAGTCCACCAGCAATATATACCGTCTGCCGAGATGCAGAGTTGTTTGAAAAGCCATTTGACAGGTCCCCATACTTGAGTATGCTATTGCAATGCTCGTAATGCTCAATCAGCTCCTAGAATTTGATAAAATCTGGTTCTCTTTGGCCGTTCAATTTTTGTCTCCACTTTCTATATCGTTTCTTCTATTTTCTTTCCCTCTCTTCTTTCTCCACTCGCTATCTCTCATCTTTAATAGCCTTTCTTCGAGCCATTTCTTCATTGATAGCATTTATGTGCTCGTCAGCAATATTCTTTTCTTACTCAACAAACATCCGCTCCACAACTCTTTCACTTTTTTCTTTGAAGTTTAGGGCATTCATGATTTGCTCATATAACCATTCTTCATACTGGATTTTGAGGTCACTGGTCGCTTCTGAGCGAAGATACCCTGCATCCTCTAGCTAGTTTAGCAAATCGTTCTTAAGACCAAGCAGAGTTTGTTTAGTATTTCTCCTAGCTATGATTTTTTTCCCAAGCTATTTTTGATTCTTGATATAGATGTCCTTCTGTAATCTTCTTCTGTCCGTTTCTTACTGCTTTCTCTTATGCTTGGCCTCAAGTCTTTGAGTTACCATAAGCTCTGCATTTCTCTTCTTCTGATACTTGTCTAAGTTTTATCTTCTCTAGTCTTTCTATTTTTCCTACTGCAGTTCGTTGAGAGCTGATATCACTGATCTGCCAACCAGAATTTCGATAAGCGGTCTGACTTCAAGATCAAAATCGAAGAGATCCCCTCTTTCGATCTGAACGCCATAATCGAGCCCTCTTTCTCTGGGTTTGAACTCAGGATAGGGAGCCTCATCAACGTAGTAATCCCTATCCAGCTATTTTTAATTTATGGCTTCTCGGTCATCAATCGGAGCAAATTCGTTTTAATTTTCTTCTTGTTCCTCTTCATCTTCATACTAGTTATCGATATCTCTGTATTTTTTCTTGGGCTCGAGTGCTTTCGGAACAGCATAGAAGCCGTACTGCCCTGCACCCCCAGATGTTTCTGTCTGACTGATCATTGTAGGTTATATTTTATTCAATAGTAACTAAAGCAGATAAACTTATGAGTTGGGTCACTTTCCAGAGAAAAATGTTTTGATACCCTTGGACATCATCTCGTTCTTTAGGTTGGTAATTTTTTTGTTGTGCTCTGAGTAAAATGATGAATACATCCCTTGCACTTGTAATAGCCGAGGAGATTGGTGACGCTGAGAGTGAGATTGATCAAGCAAAGAACGGACTGAATAGTTTTTAGAATTACCCAGAAAATCGAGAAGGACAGGAGTTTAAAAACGAGGAACACAGCCCAAGTGATAGATGATGCTATTTGACTCATCCAAAAGATAGAACTGTCATAAGCATTAGGCTTGAAATCTTTGTTATAGCTGTCGAACTTCCAAACCTCCTTACCGTTCTGATCAAAGTCATTCCACCATCTCAGCCCTACTAACAACCTGCCTGTCACGTTCTTAACTGTCCAGAAATCCACCGCGCTTATCAACACCACAATGATGAAGGTATTGACCTCTGTGAAGAAGTTTCCGATGATGAAATATCTGCATCTTTTAAGTAGTACATCAAAAATGCCGCAATTTTGAAGGCACAAGTGAAGATGCAGGCGAATGGATGTGCACTACTCTTGAATGACAGTTCGGCTTCGACTTCCTCCTTGACCTTGGTCTCTTCTTTCATCAGTTCGGCTTCCTGCTATTTCATAGATTTGATTTGGTTAGAGATATTATCATTAAAAAATCAGTGTAAGTTAACTCCGTCGAGTCTGTTGAAGAGGTTGTAATACAATAGAAGTTCATTGTAGTCGATCGTACTCGAATTGTTCCTGTCTATCATGCTGAAGGCAATCATAGCTTCATCCCCCGACATTTCCTTAACCACTTTCTGAGTCAGTTGCGTGAAATCCTCAACCACTAGGTAACCCTTGTGAGCCCGATCAAAGTCGTCAAATATCCTCTTTAAGGATAGTTTGTTCTTTTGGATCATCTTGTACAGCCTTTAGAAAAATTTTAAAAGCTTCATTTGAATCAGTTGAACTGTTTATTCACTGGTAGTTATTATGTATCCTTGAGACAGGGAATTATCAATCTTTTGCATGCGGGGATATTCAAGTGCGATGCCATAGTTTTTGAGCATGATCAAAATTTAATCCAGAGAAATGGCCCCATTGCCATCCAGGTCAGTCTTTTTGAATATATAGGCGGCTTATCTGTAAGTGATATTCGGGTTGGCCACCTTCAGAAATTAATAGTAGTTTTCAAAGGAGAGCTCGTCTTTGTTATCCTTGTAGCCGTATTTATTGAGGTATGCTTCCAGCTCTATTCGGTTGAAATGAAAATAATATCGTAGTTTGGTCATAATGGTCTTCATTTTATTTTCGTATTCTTTATTTTCATCCGCTCTGCTCAGGAACCGGCCGTTAAAAATAGGGTGAACAAAAATTTAGTTCCAAGATATGCGATCTTATTCCTATATCTCCAAACAGCGCTTCAAAAAATCCACAGTCTGATCGCTTAGGTCTTTTCTTTTGATAACTAAAGGAACATTTTTAATTTTTTGTACCATTTCATATGCCCTTGTCGCTATCCAAGGAGTTTCTCCGTGGAGAAGTTCATATAGGATCAACCCTAGTGCCCATATGTCGCACTTTGAGGTATAGTCAATTTATGAAAGCACCTCCAGCGACATGTAGAGAGGAGTACCAACCGTTGTTTTCATCTTCATGTCGTTGCTATTTGTTTGGAATTAGTGTAGGCTCGGAGGCATATTCATCTGTTTCGAAAAACCAAAATCGGCTAGCTTGTACACTTTACCTTTTTTTAAAATGTTGGCCGGTTTGAGATCTCTATGTAAAAGAGTTTTTACCTATGAATAACCCCCTCCCTGACAAGGACCAAAAATCCTTAGCATATTTGTGTGATGATATCGATACAATACTTCTAGGGCAAGTGCTGATGAGGCCTAATGATTTGCGAGAGATCTCCATCACAAAGTTATTGGATGATATAGTAATTTTTGCCACTAGTCATGACGTCAACAAACTTTACGATATTTTCGCTGTGAACAGTTCTCATGATTCTGATTTCGTTCCGAAGAGACATAGACATATACGCATCACAATCAACTGCATCTGACGAGGAATACTTTCAGATCGAGGAATGATCTTGACAGCTACTGGTTATTTTGTTTCATCGCAAAACCCTTTGTAGACCCTTCCGTAGCTGCCTTGGCCTAAGAGCTGTGATAGATAGACTGTGTAACCTTCAATTTGTTTTATCGACATACACTATATAATGACGAAGAAAAGGAAAGCCTAACGAAGATTGAACGATATACCTTGCTTCAATAGTTTAATGAATCGAACTCTTCTCCAAAAATTATCAAATTTGAATATAAATACTCTTCATGTAGTACTTACCCAATGAGCAATTTTTGGAGTTAATTGGAAACAAAAATTAATATCATTTAGCATGATTCAGGGAAGATTATTAATGTGTTGACCTTGCTCTCATTTTCATTGTGGCTGAGTTTGATTATATGATTCCTTGCTTCTAAAACCGTCTCCTTTCCACTACAGCACTTAGCTCGTTCATTTTTTCGTATGCTATTCTCACTTTCTTCTCTAGTTAATTTTTCGAATGCTATAAGTCCTCTCGCCAGCTACTTGTTGATCTGGATCGCAAGGAGGATAAAGATGTGTTTGATTTACGATCGTTTTTGTGTCTTGATGGAGTTTGTGAGCTTGAATGCTTCACTTTTATTGTGTTGTTTTCACTGTATCTGGGTTGATGGCCTCTTTTTTCTCTAAAACGTTGTTGAGGAGTTTTGAATTAATGATTGTCAGGAGATTATACAATTTAAGGCTGGTGATGCTCTTCATGTTTCCGTGCTGACAAGTTATAGAGCTAGTATATCATACTTTTCTAAGGCTCAAATGATTGCTACTTTTCATACTTGGGCTTCTCAGTCCATTGTGGATGCAACATTTAGTATTTCAGAATTTTATTAGTTTATATATCACAGTAAACAATTCGATAACAATCCACAACCAGTAGACTATTGGGTATTAATTTATCGTCCGATTTCAATACTAATCTCAAGAATTCTTTTAAAAAATCAACTTTGAGCAGTCTTCTTTACTATTACTAAAATATTTTTTCAAGATTTTCCTTCGTAAAATCAACGAGACAGTTGAGCTCCTCTGAGCTGAATAAATCTTGCATTAAGCACTTCAAATATCTACGAAGATGGAAAACCTCGAAAGCCTCAGATCACTTTATTGTGCTATAATTTTATTGATCTATGAAAATTGATTCTCCAACAAAGGAGCCCACAATTCTAGATAACTGGTTTGAAAATAAGTGGAAGCATAGCCAATAATCCTTCGTCACTTCCTCCTTCTCATCTGTCTAATTAAGTTAGAATTTAGCTCAGCAATTTCAAAATGGTTCAGATATTACATTTCAATCTATGAAGATAAAGAAAGAAGTGACTCAGAAATAGCTTGAAATTGACATCCCCAAGCTTCAAAAAAAGTGGTCAGAGTCAAAATAGTCCACTTTAATTTTAACCCCCATTTTGACATCCCAAAAGCAGGAGAAAGATTTTAGACGAGCAAAGTAGAAGAAAAGTATGAACGAAATGTATGCAAAGCTATAAAGATAGACAGAAAAGGCGCAGCAAAAATTAGAACAAATGACTTTGATGTTAAACCAGAGACGAAAAGAGAAAGAAGCAATCCTCATTAGGAGTAAATCATGCGAGATAAAGGATGCATAATGGTCTTTATTGCTTGCTGATGCCCTTGAATGATGTCGATATTTTAAATTATAATATTTGCAACTTCAATGGCATAAGAATAAGGAGCTCCATATCAGTTCACCAACTCAGAAGGAAAAAGCGGAAATTCTTCACGAGATTACACAGGAGAGGGTCATGCTATTTACCCCAATGGAGATCAATACAATGGAAGCTACGTCAATGGATAAAGAACTGGCAAAGGAAAGTATATATACGCCAATGGCGATCGATACGAAGGAGCCTTCGAAGTCAATAAGAAGCATGGAATCGGACGCTTCACAACCAGAGATAAGGGCGAATACTATGGTACACATTGAAACACTCAGGTCAATGGGAAAACGGAGTCAAGCATGGATAGGGGACTTACGTATATGCCAACAAAGATTCTTACAGTGGATGGTGGCAGTTCGGAAAGAAACATGGAAATGGAACATACACCTATGCTGACTCTGGATCAAAATTAGTTGGAGATTGGATCTAAAATCAGTTTGTTAAAGGTATCTGGATTTTCCCCAATGGAACCTTCTATGAAGGAACGTTCTCCAACAACAAGCCCTCAGGTGACGGTGTATGGAAGTTCTTCAATGGAAACGTGGTACCTGGGAATTACAAGCAAACGGTGATCCCCAACGAAGACCCCGATGATAAGAAGGTCAACATCAAACTTGACTATCAGAGCAACGTTGGAATTTCGGAATCAGCATGGCAAGTCAATGCTCATGAGATCTTTTGATACTCTGACTCATATGATCAGATGTGTTGTAACTATCAATGATGATGTTTGAGAGCGTAGCGCATTCCACAATATTTGCAAGCAACTGGTTCTCCTGGATTGCGAGTGTTCAACTGAATGTATACCTGAGGATGTCCAGGGCCGATCTCTACTCCTCCCTACATCGCCAAAAAATTACCACACATCTCGCAACAGAGCTTTCAACATACACGACTGGAACTTTGTGAATCAAATACTCTCCATTACTCAGATGAGTTTATACCGATTTCTGATTAGTATTGTTTGTACCAAGTGAGTCGGATCTGGAGTTCGCCAGATGTTGTCCTTGAGCTCTACTCTTTTTTCCTGGTACTCTGCGGGAGTACTGTTGACAAGCGAATTTTTGTATGAAAAGAGGTAGACAGGAGCTTTGGCGAGAGTCCTGCTGAGTTGTCTTGCGATGGTTATCATATTGAATATAAAATTAGGCTAGCTCAGAGAAATTATTCAGAAAAATGTTCGGCAGAACATATATCCAAATCAAGAGTTGACAGCAACTTCCAAAATAGATGAGTAGTGTATCAAAACAGGCAGAATAGAAGAATAGAACTCTTTTTAGCCGTCTGAGATTAGTTTTATACATTTAGCGAATAATTAGTGCTCATGAAAAAGAAGGGTACGCCTCGGAAACAGGCTCTCATGAAGCATGAAGATCCTCCCTCTGACGAAAGATAATAGGATGATGATGAACCTACCCCCAATCGTACTAATCTCATCACTTAGGTAAGGGTCGTCAGGACAACAGTCTATCGGTTCTCACCAAAAAGTTCATCCAGCTGATCAAGCATAGCGAAGATTGCACAATCGATTTAAATGTGGCAGTTTAGGAGCTAGGAGTTCAGAAAAGGCGCATTTATGACATTACAAACGTCCTGGAAGGAATCAATTATGTTGAGAAATTGCACAAGAATACAATCAAATGGATTGGCGGGAAAGAGGACCCATAACTTTAAAGAGAAATAGTATAAATGAGACGCAAGCTGGAGGACCTGAACCAAGAAGAAAAATAGCTGGACAATGAAATAGCCATGCTCAACGGTCAAATCAAGTCGGATTTCGTTGACAACAAAGAATTCCAGCAATATCACTACATAACCTATGAGGACTGCCTTAATATATGCAAATCCATGTGCAAAAGCGATCCTAGCAAGGGTATGCTGGTTGTTTCAGCCCCCAAAGGCACCACGCTCGAACTGGACACCGAGGACAAGGGAGAGTGCACTCTCAAGATGGATGCCAGTGATAAAGGCAACATCAAGATATACTCCTGCAAGCTGAACGAGGGAGTGAAAGAGATAGAGTTAACTGATAAACCTAAATGATTCCTTTTTGAAAATTATCTCAAACATTATCTTCTAACTTTGTTCTTTTCCAATCCTTTTTCCCCTTCCTTTCCTTTTTTTTGGAATTTTACATTTCAATGGTCTCCCTTTTTATTTCTTAAACCTTTACTTTCTTTTCTGGTGTGTCTTGTTGATGATCTTCTTCCTATTTCTCTTTCTTGTTCTGCATATTGTCGATGTATTTTTGAATGAAAATTTCATATTTTCCACTCTCGTAGAATTCAAAGTGTTTTAGTCGAACATGGTGTGAAAGAGAGCCTTCTGAACCATACCCTCTATGACATTTTTCAATCGGACAGTAAAACTGCCTCTCAATATCCCTAGCATATCTTCTTTTGCGTTTGACAGCTTCTTCTGTCACCTTCGTTCTCTGATTTAAAACATACTAACCTTGATGGCATTGAATCTTTCGGCAAGCTGATTCCTATTTTCGATGACTTCAGCCAGCTAGTAGTTGAGATTTTGATTTTCCCTGAACAACCTTTCATAGAATAATGAAAATTTTTATGCTTTGTCTTCTCGAGTTGTAAAATGTGGCATATACAATCGAGGTATATGATCTGGAATGAACTTTTCGGCAGTTTCATTGCTTTTGTTTGATACTGGCATGACTATTTTAGGAGTTCGAACCTCGCTCTGACTATTGTTATCACTTTATGGGGCTTCTCTTTTCATTAAAGAAGCGAACAAGAATGTATAATTTTTAATTATGTTTGCCCCAATGACAGAGTATAATTTTAGGAATATTTGATTTGATATCAAAATGGAGAATACAAACTTTCCTTACGACCCCAAGTGGGAACAAGTAGAGTTCAAACCACCTGCCAAAAAGATCATTTAGTTCAATGATGTGACATAGTACCAGCAGCGGCCCATCCACGATTAGTACCTCGATTTCCTCACGGATTTGCAAAAAGTAATTGATTGATGACTAAGTCCATTCAGTCCAAAAAAATATCGGACACCAAGGAAATTCCAAAATTCGATGTGTTCAAACCATTCTTTAAACAATTAGAACAATTTCTTGATGAAACTCCTCCTATCCAGCAGCCAATGAGATATGGTAACAGAGCCTTCAAGGATTGGCATGAGAAGGCCAACACTTACCTCAGTGAATTCTTGGATAAACTGATCCCATAAAAGATCAAAGGAGCCAAAGATGAGCTATATCGCTATATTGCTGAGTCCTGGGGCTCAAACAGTCGAATTGACTATGGAACGGGTCATGAGATGTCTTTCATGTATTTTTGCTGGGCTCTTGTTAGGCTAGGCTTCTGTGGTGCTAATTAGTACTAACAATTGGTAAGGCATGTTTTCTACCGGTATATTAATCTCATGAGAAAAGTGCAAGTGAGGTATATGCTTGAACCTGCTGGAAGTCATGGAGTTTGGGGGCTAGATGACTACCATTTCTTGCCATTTTTGTTGGGAGCATCAGAGTTAATCGGCCACCCTGAGATTTAGATTCCTGAAGCAATTCATAGGGTATTTTCATGTCTAGGTAGCCTAATTTGATTGAGAAATACGCAGACGAGTACATGTATCTAAACTGCATAAAATTCATAATGGAGGTCAAGAAAGGAGTCCCCTTCACTGAATCATCTCCGGTCCTTAATAACATCAGCGGGGCAGCTTCATGGTAGAAGGTGACAGGCGTATGCGATGTCTTAGATAGGGAATGGTCAAGATGTATAAGGTGGAAGTACTGGGAAAGCATCCAGTTATCAAGCATCAGTACTTTGGAACTATAATTCCCTATTGATGTGTGGCAATTATCTTAAAATCGATCAGTTGAAATTAACCAAACCCTTAATAAAACACTTTAGAAAAGAAAAATAAATATTATTTGGTAGGACTATTTAGCAGAGTTGCAGTGGTTTATGAAATTGAAAAAAGAGACGACCGGAGTGTGCATTTCCTTGGAGGCGGGATGGCTTATCACAAATTTTATAGATTGAGATTATATTGTATTATTTAGATGAAGAAGAGGAGCTGCTCCTCCCACAGCGAAAAGTCTAGTGATGGTCCACCCTTTGCAAAGGAAAAAAATTTCATCACTTTCGACTACAAAAATCTGGCCTGCTTCATGTCCTCCAACTCTGGCACCCTCAAAACCCCTAACTCCAGGCCGCTCAAAAAAGAAAAAAAAATGAAAACCAACCCAAGTCCCCTTGCCCAATCTTCTCTGACGGAACGTCCGAACCCCTTCGCAGCCTTAAAAGTTCCCCGTAAAAACAGGGGAAAAGTCATCACCAACAGTAAGAACGCTTTTAATAATTCTCTCCTTCTGCTGGAGTATGAGGGAGAAGAGGACGTTAAACCTTAAAGCAGGAGTGAGCAGCAAGATCGCAGAAAGTAATCTCCTCAATCTGAAGAGGAGGACCAAGAGGTCGCAGCTATTGTGGACAGGTGTATGAGGGTCATCACTGAAGAGGAGACTGAGCACAGTTCCAATCCAATTTCTGCAAGGTATACGCCAATTACAGGGTCAACTCCGACCAGCATGCAGGTTCCAATGACAATGCCAATGATGATGTCGCCCTAGGAATACTATTACTACATGGCGAAGGTGCCTCCCATGCGTAACAGACGGACAATCAGCACGGAATAGTCAAAGGCATATGTAATTGATCTCTCAAAGGCCGAGACAGATGGTAGGACCACCATCATGGTGCGAAATATACCAAACAAATACACTCAAGATATGCTTCTGGAACTTTTTGAAAAGAATCACAAAAAGAAATTCGATTTCTTTTATCTCCCCATCGACTACAACGTAATTTCTTATCTATTTAGAATAACTGCAACGTTGGATACGCTTTCCTGAACTTCATTCACACCAAATTTATTGGAGATTTTTACCAGGAATTCCATCAAAGAAAATGGAACAAGTTCAATTCAGTCAAAGTTTGTCAGGTCTGTTACGCCCGTATTCAGGGCACAGCTCAATTAGAACACCACTTCGAACACTCCAATGTTATTCAGCAGCGAGAAAAAAGGTTCAGGCCTCTCATTGGTCTCAGGTCATTCCAGGAGAACATTAGTTCTCTCGTCCAAAAACAAAAGGACTAACACGCTTCCGAAAGCTAGTAGTCCTGAATGATAGAGTTTTCGAATGTATGCATCTACATCATCTTGAGTATCATCTCCGTCTTGACTCATCTCTTAGAAAGTTGGTGTCAAGAGCTTTTCGTATTATTTCGAGGTCAAGTTTCCTTGATAATTGACTTTATTACTGTCAATAAAAGGGAGGAAATGAGTGCAAATGAGGATGTAAACAAAAGACGTGGTAGGCCAGAGAAGAGGAAAGAAGAGGAGAAACCGCAAATCGAAGAACTTTTCACTCTCCATGACAATATTTTTCACGCTGCTGTGCTTTTGTTTACCACTCGGATCTTTTCTAGCACACCTAGTTCAACGAAGTTTAACCCGACAATCGGCTATAGTATCTATGAGAAAGCAAAAGGACTGACTCCATCTTAAAAAGAATATTACTCAGACGACTCAAAAGCTATTGAGGCTTCCAAAAAGTACAAAAACAACAGTCAAATAGTCAATTTCTACATTAATTGTATGACTTTTGCTCCTTCTTGCGTTATTGACGAATTTTATTCCTTATTTGAGTTTATCCTCGACTGCCAAAAACCACCTTCGATCAAGCAATGCTTTGCCTTCCTAGAGAGTCATGAGTATAAATACATCAAATTAAACTATCAGGCACTAGAAGTGCTCGAAGTCAAAACAGCGGAGAAACGTCGGGAAATACGAGAGCTTATAGATAGGGAGCTAGAAAAATTACTAGAAATCGTAACTTACACTTTATGGGCTATCAAAGGGAATCAGAAATAAAACGATTTTGTTGATATTCTGGATAATGAGGAGGATCTTTTCGAAAGAGGAGCTCATCGAAAAGGGCGGAAAAAACAGAAAGTCGATTCTGAATGAGTGAATATAAACTAATAACTTATTGAAGATAAATAGTGGAAAGTTGATTAGGGTATGGATTGGCTCGTGATGGGAATTGCCAGGTTGGGGGATCTTTAAGTGGGAAAGCTGTTGTACGATAATATTATTTATTGTTTACGCGCGATGAGGCAACGATAACAAGCTCATTTCGAGCAGGTGGCCTATAGCCAGAAACTTAAAACATTCCTCGGAAGTTTCAAGGTCAACTTCTGCCCGAACCCGTACCAGCATCATCCTGACTACTGTCATGACTACCATGGAGAAGATGATAAACGTCGAAATCCCTACAAGGAAGAATAATTTGGATACTACCCCTCACAAAGTTGTAGCTGTTCCTCGGAGGTTACTCTATATTTATTCAGAGCTGCCAAAAATGTCACAACCTATTTGAACTCTTTTATCACCCCCTTGTATATAAAACCAGCAAATGCACGAACTACGGATGTCGGTTGGGAATCTATTGCTACATGCTTCATGAAAACGAGGCATAACTCATCAACAAATATCAGTTCTTTCGATTTGACCTGGGAACATTCAAGACTGAACTCTGTCCCAATCGTTAATCTCTCTCGACTCCTCACTAGCTCGCAAGTTGTCACTTTTATCACAACTAAAGTGACAAGAGAAGAAATCCTCACAAAATATCATACTCTCACGTCCAATGCAGTCTGGGCTACCACTGTGAAGATCCTAAGTGCGAGTTCGCCCATAATAAGATTTAGCAGTTATATCATCCCTCAAGATACAAGACTAAGTACTGTCAAAGCTTCGTGCATAAAAAGACCTGTCAGTACAACTAATACTGTTCGTTTGCTCATTCCGATCAAGAAATTAAAATCGAACTCCTTCATTAAATGCCAAAAGATCAATATTTCTATGATTTCAAGTATAAAACTATATGGTGCCCCTACACCAATCAGTAAAAAATTGACTACTAAGACACGACCGAGCTAACTGCCCTTATGCTCACAACTTCCAAGACTACCGCAGAGACCCTAAAAAAAAATATTACACTGTAAATGCTCATTTATTCAGCCTGAGATATGCCCCAACTGGACCAAAGGATAAATAAAGTCTATTGAAGATTCAGGGTGTCCCTTGAGAATGGAATGTCCCAAGAGCCACGGTTGGCTCGAAAAAAAGTATCATCCTGACCGAAGAAACTGGGAGACCGGATAGTCAGAAAAGATGAACAAGCAGGCTTCAAAAATCAAAAACAATAATGTAAGGCATGTTTTATTTAGGAAGGCTCATTTGTCTTAGGGGCTCCTTTCTTCAAACAACAATAAAGATCTGATAAAGAAGCAAGGAGCCAGAGCGGACCAAAGAGAAGGAAAGGCAGCACAAAAGAAAAAGAGAAGAAACCAACAAAATAAGTTTCATGGTTTAATTTCTCGCTACTTCTTCCCAACAATGAGAACTTCTCAACTTAATAAACAGAAAATGATAAATCAAAAACTGAGTTTGAGGCTTGTTGGATGATCAACAGTAAATTAGATAAAACTCCTCAATCTCCCCACATGAAGAACAGAAAGGTGAAAAAACACAAGACATAGTACACGAAATCTCTTGAACAGGTAAAGACTATCTTATGCAGTTACTCATGAAAGCTAAACTGTAAGAAACAATGTCAGGAATAAAGATCAATCAGATCAAACTATTGAACATGTCTCAACAGTAAATCGATAAACTTGGACTGACAAAAGATTAAAAGATAGGACTAATTAATGTCATCAAAGATTACCAGAAAAGTCATTCGAATGATAAAGTCAACTACACTGACTCAATGGTCAAAATATTCAAAAATAAACAGTTGACAAAAACTCTTTAAAAGCTTAAACACAGAAGAATTACTCAGAAAGTTTTGCAAGGGCTGAGTTCTAGCTCCATCGATTAGCTATCATTCTTGGAGGAAGAAGAAAAGTCAAATCTTCCTAAAGCCTTGGAAGCCTATAAGGACAATCGTGACTACAGCGAGCTCAGCAGCGAGATCTTTAGCACAAATTTGATTTCTTAGGAGACCAGTTAAAACTCCGCCCCATCCTTTAGTTTCAAAACATGATTTTTTCCAATCATTCAATTATCTATAATAGACTTCAATAAAATCAAAAGATTATGAATCAACAATTTGGCCTGAACCCTTTCACATACAGCTCTTCCTCAAATCCTTCATGAGCTCTAACAACAAAATTATTGAGAGTCAGCCCTTCAATGAACTAATTTTTCTCAAGCTTCCTCTAATCACAATGCTCCCATATGAGCTCAAGACAGCTAATTTCAAGATAAATGCCTAAAGATTCATACAACCTGGCAAGTTGATGCTTGAAAGTCGGCTGAGTTTAAAAGTTATTGCTGATAAAAGCATAGACAGTGTTCATATACTAAAGGGAGTTTTGTTTCTGTATAAATTCACTGATAATGATTTCCACGTTATGAAGTTTTGTGAAGAGTTTTTACAAATGCTACTATGCATCAACTTCAAGCCTGTGCCTTTTTCCAAAAACTTTTTTGATAATTTAACCACTATTTCTTGAGCGAAGCCTTCTTAAAATTCTTGAATGGGTGTCGTTTCTTAAAGCTATTTGAGCAGAATATTATGTCTCTTCAGACAACCTCTAGTAAATCAGATCAAGATCTTTGATCATTTCGTATTTATGATTATCTATTTACTTTAGCTCTATTTCCAAGAGACCCATCAACTCAAGAAAGGCGGCGAGTTCAGGTTAGTCGACTCTTAATAGAGAATCAATTGCTTATTGTAAGGTTTTTAGAGGCCTGATAGGTTCAGGAGGAGCTTGGTAGACAAAAGACTTTGCTTCAGGTTTTTGGAAAATAGGTCTTCTTTTGCTGTATGTGCTTCTATATGGGATATATATTTATCTCTCAATATCTTCAATCTGAATTACTTTATCTATATTTCGGCCACACCATCCAGCAATTCCTAAGGACTCCTCCTTTTTTATGTTGATTTCATAATCTAACGGAGAAACCACGTTCATAGCAGACTTGTCTTTCACTGCCTCATCCTACAATTTTCTGCTTTTAGCAAAATCCATAAAATAGCTATCGTATGTGCGACTGAATTGTTCATTACTAAGGTGATCCAGAGGACTTTTAGGAGGTGCAGGAGGAATGTCAGGCCTTTTGGGAATTTTCTCAAAAGAGCATGAGTTATCGTTAGTCAGGTCGAAAGATTGTTCCTGAAGAGGGGATTTGATTTAAGTGATCATTTGCTCGTAGATTTGAGGCTTAAGATGATAAGTATTGAGAATCGTATTGAGCGAAAAGGTCTAATGGCTTTGCATTAAACTATTAATTTCTAAAGTTATATAATTATCTAGCCTTTCAGAAACTATGATCAGAGTTGGCTTTAATAAAACCTTTCAAACAATAAAATGACTATAATACGCCATTAGTCTCAAATCTTTTGTCATATCAATAATTTTAGATTGGATTGTTCAAAAGAGTGGAAATTTGTAAGACCCTTGAGTACCTACTCAGTTTCAAAGTTTACTCTCAAATTTTAGATGATTGCTTTTTTAAATAACTCCTTGATTATCAACAAATATCCTTTCACTCATAAAAAGTATGAGTCATATTAGATCGATATCAATTGACCAGCAGTTTTTGCCGGCGACTCATTAAACTGCTAGTCAACTGGATATCAGGTTTATGCTGCTTTCCAACAATGGCACATATCTCGTTGCGCTTGTATTATCTGGCTTTATCAAAGAGATCTTATGGTATTCCCACTGTCACTCCTTGACTTTTGAGCCATTAGAGCGCTTTTTCTCCAGGACACTCCGGAAGATTATACTCAGTTCCACCATAATGGGCGCATTTTTTAGCCGGTTTAATAGGGTAAACAGCCTCTGGAGAGAGAGAATTTGATGTGTTTGTGATTGCAAGTTGTTTGAGGGCAAATTCTGAATTGCGGGAACTGGTCCGATTGATCGAATGCTGCATGATGCTAAATAAAGTTTATGGATTATCACAATTTAGGAATCAAATAAACAAAAACCATAAAATAAAACTAAATCATTCCAAAAAGCAATGCCCAATGTCCCTGTAAAACATCAAATCATGGTGCGTTGATATTTTAAAGCTAAATAATAATTTAGTCTTTGCGTTTCAGTGATGTTCTATTTTTAAGAATTATGCCTTAGATTTGTCTACAACGATATCACATTCAGCTCTTGTTTATAATTCTTATTCGATTCATTTTAAATTATATGGACTTTTCTATAATCAGTGCTCACCTCGATCAGCTCCATTAAGATTTAGATACTATTCATTGGGAAAGATTGCACTCCCTTGAACTACAAATCAGCTCTCTCTAAAGTTTAGAACCTCATATTGACGTGCTCAAAGACATTCTCAATGAGCATAAAAACTGTAAAATTATCAGAAGCAAATCCTTGCTGGAATAGCAGTATCGCTTGGTGAATCGACAAGAAAAAGAAAATGAACTGCAGAGGTATCATAGCAGGATCAAATAACTGCAGCAGTTGATAAAAATCAAGGAGGAAGAGATGTGGGAACAAAGCCTAAATGGAAGGAGAGTCAAAAATATTGCACTACACAGGTAATCCCTCAACTTGTTTCATCATGAGGAAAAGCAAAGCTCAACTATATTTTCAGAGCTTGCGAAAAGAAATCAGCTCGAGAAATAAATTGCTAAATTGACAACCTTGGCAAAAATAAAAGAATAAAATCAAGGAACAGGGGATTACTTCATGGGAGGACTTGATACAGTACTGCTCAAAATGATAAGAGACGAAGAAGAAATAAAAAATGACCTTGAAGAGCTTTAGCAAAGTTTGCAGTCAAAACTGTTTGAATAAAAGGCCAAGCAAAGACAGCTAATAAACAAGTATCAGAAATTCGCAAGTCATAACACTGGAGGGCAAGTAAAACAGAATGCAGAAAGTGAGAAGAAAGACTCAAGCTCGAAGACAATTTCGACTTAAGGTGACTAAGGCTAACTATGATGGTTGATATTGATTGGAGGTAGTTATTATTTGTTCTTTTTAAAAATGAAGCAATCACCCAAAGCACCCACGTAAGCATAACTCTACTCAGTCTCAAGCTCCTCATCCAGACCTGGGAAAAGGACTCCCATGGGCTGTACGACTACGAAGCCACTAAACTGAATAAAGAATATTTTTAAATCCAAGGGCCTTGCAAGGTATTCCGCAATTGGTACGGTATTGATTGTTCGATTTAGGAGGACAGACCAACATCATTGCAAACGATAAAATCAAGAAAGGTATGCTTCCTGACGACTCCTTCATCTTCATGTCATCGATAGTTATGAGACACAACGGCAACTGCTAAAGTACATGCCTTTTTATTCAGGCTTTTTGCTTCATCCTCCCGAAAGACCATCCCAGTAAATTCTCAAGAAAGACGGAAATGCTGATGAAGCTGGACCCATGAATACAAATGCCTATATCATCGTCAAGGATTACAAAATTAACAACCGTTTTGATGGCTACAGTCTCAGTACAAATGGTACTAATTAGATCCTGGAAACATCGTCAAACTAGGAAGAGTAGAGTACAGAGTTGTTGAGATCGGGGGCACTAAAAAAACAAATGATAAGAAGAAATAGTTTTTCCTGGGGGAATTTAACGGAATTCATGATGCTGTGGAACAGAAGGAAGGAACCTGCAAATTCTGCCTCTGTGATGATGACAGCCCTGACAACTTCCTCATCTCTCCATGCAAATGCAAAGGATCTTGCTAAGGCGTCCACATCCAGTGTCTCAAGATGTGGATTGATAGCAAAGTCAAAAAGGAAGTCACTGGCATGGTGGTCTCCTACAACTTCACAAAATTCTAGTGCGAAATATGCAAGGAACCTTTCCCTAGGCTTGTGACCCGAGGTGACTTTAAGATGGAAATGATTACCATCGACAAACCTGAAAAACCCTATATGATTCTTGAAGGTATCAACGAGAGAAAAGAAAGCAGAGAAGAGCGTTGTCTTCATGTGATCTGTCCTGAAAATAATAATGTGGTGCGAATGGGCAGAGGTCATCAGTGTGAGATTCGTCTACAGGATATCTCTGTTTCCCGCATGCACTCTTAGATCAAGTTTTACAATGGAGATTTTTATATCTGTGACTCGAATTCAAAGTTCGGAACTCTTGTAAAGCTAGACAAAGTCATTGAGCTGAACAGCAAAATCCAACTTCAGATCGGTCGTTCTGTCTATACGTTCGGAATTGAATGATCTATATAGCTTTAAGTGCATGAATTATATATCTTGCTTTATGTGTATGAATGTTCGGACTGGATATGTTGTGTATGAGTTATTATGGGCATCTACTCAGGAAGACAAAAAAGGACATACCGAGAATTGAACTCGGATTATTGGATTCAAAGTCCAATGTGCTAACCATTACACCATACGTCCTCGCTGATGTCCTGACTCTCAACATCAATAATAAGACACTCCGCCCTTCCATTTAGACCTACCTTTTGTTATCAATACAACATCACTATAAAGCATCATCACATATATTGAAATATCAATCAGCATTCAAACCCTGAGTTCCCTCAGGATAAAACACCACCTCTATAGGGAAGTGAAAATAGCATGAAGTGTCCTTTATCTTGAGAGTTAACACCCTCCTGACGTACATTTTGCTCTTGAGAATGGGAGGGCACAGCGTCACTGCTGTCAAGATAAACATACCTTTTCCTCCTGTCTGAACAGTCTTCGGCTTGATGTCTACCTCACTAGAGCCTTCTCCTTGCATTCCTAGTAGTTAAGCCATCAGAGTGAAGTTCATATTTTCTGTGCACCTAAAGAGTAGCTTTGTTTATCTTTTGGTCTTGTTCTTGATACAAGCTAATTTGATTACTCGATATCCTTCTTCGTGTACCAGCTCCTT
>Ga0100380_10003003_pt1 | contig 17988 bp, 12 predicted proteins | sample CryGeymeta201504_FD_80417 | JGI IMG/M metagenome (GOLD analysis project Ga0100380, IMG submission 80417) | Groundwater microbial communities from Crystal Geyser aquifers in Utah, USA - Crystal Geyser metaG 2015-04 | ecosystem: Environmental > Aquatic > Deep subsurface > Groundwater | place... | reverse complement strand
TTGTTTTCCTGTACTGTTGGCCCAAGTGCTGACGCGTACGAGACTTCAATGGAACGGTCAGGAGTTACCGCATCCCTCTGGTACAGATGGCGATGGAGACGACGATGGCTTGACCATCGTAGACAAACAGTATCGTCAACAAGAAATTGATCAAGAACATGCCATGACATTTAACAAAATTGTTTTGGCTTTTGTGTTTACCTTGGCATTGGGGCATATTCCAATTGTGGGGAGTCTGTTGGTCATGGTGTTTTATTTGGTGACTATGGTCTGGATTGGAGGGAATTTAAGACGTTACGTGCGTCGACGGTACAATATTCCAAAGCAGTGTACTCTCTGTCCTGGCGATACGACGGAAGATCGATGTGCCATGTGCTTTTGTGGCTGTTGTGCCATCATTCAAGTGGCAAGACATACTCACAATGATAAAGAGTATCCGGGATATTGCTGCACCACAACTGGGTTGGAATTGGGGGCGCCCGTGTTACAACCAACCTATCGCTGCAATACAGATGTAGACGATGTTGAAAACGGAGCTACCAAAGAGAAATAGGGAAAAGAATAGAAAAGTGCAAAAAATGATTCCTGGGAACACCGTGGAATTTTTTGTATCCTGGGAGAAGATTTTAAAAACGTAAGAATTCGTTAAACCAAGTTATAGTGCATTACCAGTATTTACCATTTGTCCCCCAAGGCTTGATCGGAAATATAAGCTGTAACATCCAAGACATCCGTTTCGGATAGCTTGCCTCCTTCAACATTAGGAAAATTCAATAGTTTGTGTTGCGTGCTACTCTTGAAAAAAGTTGCGATAGTAGCCTGGTCGGCAGACTTTAGATTCTTTACCAAATCTTTCTCATAAAGTGTTTTGGACGGTTTCATGATATTTTCGCCTCCCCGGTGACACGAGGCGCAATTGTTATTGAACAGTGAGGCTCCCCGGGTGATTTCGCCCACGGCTGCTGCAGCACAGGTGGGCAATATTACCATTGTTGGGATTACAAAGATGGTTACTGCCAGAAGAATGGATGGCATACTCGATCCATTAAGGAAGGGACGGTTGAGTACCGTTTGAAAGAAATCAGTATCCGAGATGTTATCATTTTCGTTGTGGATCTCGCTGCTGGCATATACTTCCACTCCACTTCTGGGATAACAAAGCTTTGTGCTGGGGCGGTGTTGCAAAGCCATATGAAAGGCGCCATCGACAAGTGCAATACATGTAGTGCTTCCGATAATTAGAAGTAACGAGAATATTGAGTACATTGTAGCTATGATAGTCGTTGCTGTTAGGGAAAAGGGTTGCGTGTTGCGTTGTGTTGCGATGTGATGAATGATTTTTGGCTTCATATTAATATCTTAGTCGGAGTAGCTTCTATCATAAGTCATAAGCAATCACGTATTCGTACATCACATAGTCTACTAGACACTACTAGACTAGACTACTACAACTAGACCTGCTAGTAGACTACTACTAGCTAGTAGTACAACAACAAATTAATGGATCTTTCAACCCAGAACCTAACTCTAATGGAAAAGGCAAACAGAAAGTTTCGAGTTGCAGGAGCAAAGAAACAAGGATCGAGGTCTCAGCAATGCTTGTGTTGTAGCTGCATCAATACAACTCCGGCCTGTCTATTTGTTAGCTTGAGCGCTTCCATTCCCTAGGCAAGTTTTTCAAGACGACATCAACGCTTTCTCTGTTGTCCAATCCACATGGTTGCAACACCAGCTCACGATACAGTGAAAGTGGGCTAGTATTTCTTACTTGCGAAAGGACGAAGGCGTCGACCTGTCCTTCCTTGCAGCACTGAGCAAAGTAAGGACGAATGATATTTTCTCGTTCTTCATCCATTGGTGTCAAATTAGCAATCGCCTTGAATAAAGTTCCATAGGTGATCCCGTTTGGTCGGGCTGACGAGGAGGCGCACATTTTATCAAACGTTCGAATAGCAACTTGAAAGGATTCTTCCCGTTGACTAACTTCCGAGTCATAGGCACAGCAATTTATGACAGAGGAGTAGGTTGTCACGTCAGGTTTCAGATATTCCTTGCCAGTCTCGGCCCATAAATCCTCCAATCGAGTCAGAATCTTCTCTGCTTGTTTGACGGCGTTTGGTTCTCTTGAGCGCCCCCATGCTTTGATCACAATGTTGTGGCATATTGTTGTATGTTGAAACCCCCTTTCTTTGGTAGTCATGGATTCTACTTTATCCAATATCTGTTGGGCACGCAAAGGATCTGCATTGTTGGCATGAGCATTCAAAACACCACAGAGGGATACCTCATCCGGTTTGACAATGTAGTCTCCTGCTTCGCGATATCGCTTCTCCATCCACTGAAATACCTCTTCAGCCCTGGCGCCTTTCTCTTTGGATGGAGACCTTGACCAAGCGTTGATCAAAGTGTTGAAGACGATTCGGCTGGGTCGAACATGTCCCAAGCCTTTTGCGTAGAGACGAATTATTCTGTCCACTGTTCGCTGAGAACGAGCTGCGCCGTTTTCTTCGTCCAACTTGTTGAAACAATCCATTGCGGTAATATACGTAATAGTGTTTGGCCGGCGGTCAATATCCAGAGATTCTTCGTAGTCATTCTCCATGGCTATCAGCTTTTCTTCAATCTGGTCCGCTACCGCAGAATTCTTGGCTATTGCTTCGGGAGTTTGACTGGGCAAGGCCGAATTGCCTTTGGCAGCCACTGCTGTTGTGTAACAGACGAAATTAGGTCGCACATCCGAGTCGCCCCTGGCATACAACTCGAGCATGCTGTCTAACACACGCTGTGCTTCCGAGCCCGCATCCGCTTGTCCACTCTCCGCCCAGGCAGAAAGAACGGCGCCCCAAGTTCGGACATTTGGTTGGACATCTGTTTCCCCAGCTCTTGCTCTCTTTGTCATTTCAACGAGTAGCTGCTCGGCTCGACGTGCATTCATCAATCCAATTTTTTGTTTTGCTTTAGACGGAGAGGAAAAACGAGGCTGACCTCCCATGGTGCGTCGAGAGTGCGCTGCATAAGCGGAAATAACTGCATTGTACGTGCTGGTTTGTGGTTTAATGTTCCCGATCGTACCAGCCTCATGCAGTGAGTACATTCGTCGCAACACCTTTTCTGCCAAAGATGCCGACTCTCTGTCAAGACTATTTCCAATGGCCTTGATGGCCGTGCTATAGGTAATCAAATTTGGCTTGAGAAAATACTTGTCTCCGCTTACATATTCAGTCTCCAAGGTACCCAAAATTTCAAGTGCTCGTTTGCATGCCAAAGCCCGTTCTTTCCGAGACGAAGCCTTGGCATAGCATCCCAATACTGCCGAATACGCGACCATATCGGGATCTACGCCAAATTTTTCCATTCGTTTCAAAACATCCTCCGCCTTCATGCAACTGTCTTGTTCCCGACTGCGGGCAAGTCCGCCAATAAATGACGTATAAGTGACAATGTTGGGACGAATCACATCTCCTAGATTTTTGGATTTTGTTGAATCCAAATTACGTGACAATATTTCTTCTTGTTTGGTTGCCTCCTCCTCCATGTCGGTCAGTAATTTCTCGGCTCGCTTGATGGCTCCTGTGACTTTCCCAGCCCTCCGACACCACCCATCCAGTACAATGCTCCAAAGTTTTACACTATTATTGCTCGAAATGCTACTACTAGTAGCAGTAGAAGTATAGTTTTCCTTCTGCTGGCGATCGCGCTCTTGCTGACGTATCTTCCTCAAAATGGCTTCCGCTTTGGATATCGATTCTCCATCAAAATCTTGTGCATAATCGTCCGCCCATTTTTGACAAACGTGCAAGTACGAGACCATGTTAGGTTTAAGATCCGGATCACCCGTTTTGTTGTAGGCATCTTCAAGACGGTCTAACCATTTTTGAGCTTGTTGTGCTCCGTAGTGATGATGATTGTTTTCACGATGGTAGGGTTGTTGAACGGTATCGCTCCGAAACGAGGAGGGCGGTAAGGCCTGGCACTGTACCCATCCATCCATAATAATCGTATAGGAAGAAACGGTGGGTTTGACATAATACGGATTGTCGGGTTCTGTACGATACAAGGTCTCCATAATGTCCAAAGCATCGGCAGCCTTTTGTGGATCTTCTTGCGCCAGATTTTCCAAATCCATATTGAAGGATGAAATGCTGAGAGAGTCTTCCCAAAATGCATATTCCTGGCTGATATCGCTGCTGGTCACATCCTTGTTGTGTTGAAGATAGGAATGGTTGTGGTCGACATCAGAAAAAATCGTTTTCTTGCGGTTGGTTTCGGTCGGAAAGGGTCTTTCTTGAGCAGGTTCCTTTTCATCTAATTCTGCGAGCAGATATGTATGCAATGAGTGATGTTGCCGGGGAAATGTTTCATCCAGTTCTTCGCGTAAATATGCATGAAACGAGTGATGGTGCTGGGGAAACAAGTAGGTGAAGGCGTTGGATGAAGAGAAATCATGTTGCAGTATCAGCAAGAAAACGAGAATGGGCGATCTCTTGCAGGTTGAAGGCACCGAAGGAGAGTGGAGCGATCGGATGATGCTTGGGCCAAAAGATATTCTGTCAAGTCTTCTGCGGAGCTTTCTTTCGCATGGTCTTTTTAGTTGGTTCATATTGTTTGTTGTATCGCGTTTTACCTGTGGCCTGGGGGATAGAAGAGAATGTGTTGCTACTAGTAAATCTGATAGCAGGAATAATGCCGAGATATTTGCTTATTAGTAGTACTAGACCTCTTGAGTTTCTAGTAGCTATGGATTGAAAAAACAAAAAAACTTTCAATTCTGATATCAGGACTCGAATTTCAGAGCAATCTTGTGTATGACGTCAGACGGACTAAAATCGTTGTACTGCGCCTCCGTAGTAAATAAATAATTACCCACTAGAATACTAGTGTCTACTCGAGTACTAGAATACTAGGAGTACTACTAGCAGTAGCTACTACTAGTAGTAGACTAAAAAATATTGTCTGTCTATTCGGAGCACATAAACTAGCTACTCCGTACCCGAGTACAAAATAAATGGCTGGTCTGAATCTCTAAAACGGTTTTAATGTCCACCGTCAAAGTTGTTTTCTGTGCATCGGTCAGTACCAGCTTCGTCTATTCTACGCGGACGACCATCCCGATCCCATTCCTCCACAATAGCTTCTGCAATATGGCGTCCCCAGAGCTCGTACCCTTCGTCACTTGGATGAATATTGTCGGGAGAAATGAGAGGAGATCGTTCAATTTTCTGCATAGGACCTTGAATGTCAGGCCCAAACATATCGTACGTGTAGGTCGGCGATTCTTCTTCGACATCGACTGTCCATGTCTGGTAATATTCTTTCATGAGATGTTCCAGATTTTCAAGTCGCGCCTTGTTGGTGAGCTCAAACAGAACTTCCTCTTTGGATCGAGCTTCCCATAGCGGACCTCTTTTATTGAGATAGTCTGTAATCACCTTGTTACGAGGAGCATTCAAAAAGAGAACCGGCGCTGGGTACTTTTCGGCCAACTTCTTCTTTTGATAATCCATCAAGGCAACGATGGGATCAGCAAAGAGGGAAAGAGGATAGATCTTTTCTGCAAAGATTGGGGTAGCGGGAAATACAACCATGGGATGATGCCGTCGTAACGAAGCAACTGATGAATGGTCACTGGAATGCGAATGAGAAGAATTCTCCTGCAAAGAATGCACTTCATGGTTTGCGTCATTATCATCATCCGAATTATTTTCTAAGTTCATTCCATAGTTTCTCATTTTTCCTCGAAGAACTCTCATGATTGTAAACAGGTCCCTTTCAAACCATGCATTAGACGACAATTCATCATTATCGTTTAAGTTTGTTGAAGACGAATTGCTTGTTGAGCCTGCATCGTTGGGATCCGGTGGAAGCGGAAAGATAAGATTTTTTAAATCATTGAATCCTGTAATAACCACGGCCACATCGTACTGCGCTACCAAATCCGGAACGTCCGCGTTGCGTCGTCGCAGTGGCAAAAGTTCGGGAATTTTCATATCCAATTTTCCCTTGACTGTGTCTCCCAAATTTCTCCAGTGAATCTTATCTCTGAATTCTTTAAAATCTGTTTCCACATTTTGTTGAGTTTTCTTCCACCAACGGCGAATTTTTTCAGTAGTTTCTGGTGATTTTTTCCCGGGCAATGTCAGTTGTTCGTCACTTTCGGCTTGTTGTTGTTGTTGCAGTTTCCGTCGTTCTCGCCACCAATCTTTGAGTTCATCCATGACATCAATTGGTGGAGTGCTTTGAGTACTGTCATTATTATTGTTGCTGTTGTTGTGATCCTTTTCCGCCAACAGCAATTCCTTGACAATTTGTGGTGACGACAATCCTGGTTCTCCCATGCACGTCCAGTACACAGCTCGTCCACCCAATGCACGGGAAAGCGATTTCGCAATAGCTTCTGGAAGTACCGGTGTTCCACTTTTAGTAACACCTACACCAGCTGCCAGAGAATCTCCCACAACCAACAATCGCAGTGGATCCGGTTCTTTTTGTTCCCGCAGCAGTGGAAAGGACGAAAACCAAGACGACGATGATGATGATTTTTGTGCAACAGCAGCGGCGGTCGCAGCGGCAACGGCGGTGGTGGTCGGTCGACTTTGAGGTCCTGTAATATTCCGCGATTGTATTTTCTCGCTGCCACTGCCGCTGTCGGTGTCGTTGTCATCCTGAACGGATATTTGCGAACTTTGAGGATGGACAACAACAACGCCAGAACATGGCATGGCGGGAAAGGGTGCATCCCGATGATTCTTGCGAAATTCTGACAACAAGTGCTGACCTTGAAAAATGGCAATGACCGGCGTGGCCACCGATACACCGACGAATCCTCGAAATGCATATTTATATAGTCGACGACGAAAGGCAACGTCGCCTACCTTAATTGCCATGGTCTTACTTTGACTAGCTTTTTTTCTTCTCGTTGGGGTTGTTGTATAATACTAGTAGTAGTCACTCACTCTTAGCTTGCTCGCCGGTGGGCAGTGTATGTGTGTTGTGTGTATTGTGTATTGTAGGGCCTGTGGACTGCTGAGAGCGACCGAAAGCTCAGGTAAGCGCTATTCAGTCGAGTTTTTCTTTGTCATATAACTCTCTCTGTTATTAATCCCCGTTAGTTTCCATAACAGGCTTCCACAAAGTTACTACTTCTACGCAAATAAATTAATTTTTTTTTATTATTCGTGCTCGTATGAAAAAATCTTTTCCAGAAAAATCGGTTTATTTTTTTTTAACTTTATCATATCTTGAGAGAGTTGGGGTTAAATTTGTGTATGATGAAAGATACTACTACTAGCTAGCTAGCAGTAGCACGTAGATTGAAAATAGATTGAGTCCCGGAAAAAATTGTGACGATCAAAATTTTAAAATGAGATGCAAGGGATAGAAGCTGTTCTGCGAAAAAAATAAAATATTAGTCTAGACTGAAAGTCTCTAATCAAATCAAAATAGATGCGATGCATCCTTGGATGGTTTTCTATTATTTTTTATTTCACCACAAACAATCATCTTGATCACAAAGAACAAAGACTTACCACCACACTACTTTCTCGAACCCTATTAAGCGACCAACTAGATTATAAAGTATTCAATAGCAACAAACATGAATCAACTCTCCGAAGCTGAAACAAGGAAGAGTAGTACTCTAGCAGCAGCAGCAGCAGCAGCATCACCATCACCAACAGCACCTCCACCTGCTCCTCCTCATCGGTCAGAGTCAACTACTATCCCCTTAAAACGACGTCAGCACAATCAACTCCGAGCATTTTTGTTTAATCGACTGGGAATCTTTGGTGTGCCTTCCAAATCGGATGATGAAAAAGACATGCAATTTGCACCTCGACCTCGTCTTTCTCAGCAGTACTTGAAAGAAGACGACGGCATTACTACTACTACTACTACTACTACTACTACTACTACTACTACTACTACTACTAGTGCCATGAACCGCAGTAAAAGTACCAGCAGCAGCAGCAGTGATAGTATTCCTCACACCACAAACAACAACAATGATGACGATGACGACGAAAAGCCCAACGAAAGGACTGCACAACAACCACAAAAACGATGTTTAATTCGTTTTAATTCGATTGTGTCCGTAGTAGGAATTCCAAGTCGTGGACAGTACACCAATTCTATGCGCAAATTGTTGTGGGGCAGCAGTAACAACAACAACAAGAGAAAGAGTCGCCGAGGAGGTAGTAGTGGTTTTTTATTTAACGACAACGATGTCGATAGTGATAATGATAATGATTTGGACAGTACGGCAGGGACGCAGGATGAAAATCTTGTAGTACAGGAAGCCTCTGACTCGACTACTTGTAGTCGCAGAGGAAGAGGTAGACCGTTTACGACGAGTGGTAGTAAACCACATAGAAGGCTGCCTCCACGCCATCGTCTCATGCGGAAGAAAGCCTTTCACAGCTAGTTCATTGCTAGCTAGCCAGATTTCTTAATTGTAGCTGCTTAATGTAAGTTTGGAAGGGAGGAGGATGCTAGTGCGTTGCATACCAAAGGCGGCAAACTATCTTTAAATATATAAATAAACAATAGTGTGGGGAATCTACACATTCTCAAAATGATCTGAAACCAATTGTCTCTGTTACATTAAGTTCACTGTCCCGGTAAATAACTACTTTGCCAACACAAACCTTGTCGAATACGGAATTGTTGCTTCTTTGTCAAGCGTTAAGTTTCATCAGGCCTGGAGAAAGAAAAAAGCAGAATAGCGTAAGATAGGGCTTGCATTGGTACGAATCGACAGTAATTTCAGCAAAGGAAAGCAAGCCTCGAACATTCACGTAAGAAGTCACGTCAAGTAAGTCAACCACAAAAACATCCATAATATTGCTTCATAAAAGCCGCATAATTCTCTTCATTTTCAAAGATCGGACGGTAATTCCAATGTATTGCATTAATCACAAACAACAAGGATGGTAGTTTCTTGGTGGTTGACTTTTTTTGGCACGACTTTGACCACAGCAGACACAATCATATGACTCAACATCAAACTTACTTGGTATCTCGAAAAATAACACTCAAACGATGATCTCGGTGAATTGTGATGGCATTCTTGTCACTGTCGTCGCTTTCCTTAAAAACTGCCCCGGTTGGAAGGAGTTGATGAGAGTACAAGTACCGGCCCGGGCCCGACAAGACGTAGAGTGATCGTGGCGGCAGGTACAGGTCAACCCATCCTCCACTTGTTTCATTCGTTTTGTCTTGATCGCTCTCACATGTGCCATCATCAGGTATGAGTCGCATGATACTGGGTGACACGAGACTCAATCCCGATACAATATCACCGGAAAATCGGACGCTGTCCACGTGAGCTTTAAGTTCCCCCTCTTTGTGCAAATCAATGGCATGACAGGGGAGCCATTGAATGGGCACCCCTTGTTCGATTTTGGAACTCAAATGACGTTCCTTCAGTTGATGTCGAACCCTGTCAAACAGAGCACGTGATTCGATCGATATCATGGAAGCTTCGTCCAATAGTTCCGTTTCCTTATACTTGATAATTACTGCATCCCAGTGTCCCTTTTCGTAACGTCGTCTAAAAAAGAATATTATGGTAGTCAGAGGACAGTTGCGATGAGCCAAAGAAATAATGTTAAAAGAATTGCTTGCTGTAGCTGCTAGGACACACCACGACATACCGTTTGAAGCGGGCTTGGATGTCCCTTGTCAAAATCTCCTCTTCTTCTTCCGAGATAAAGTCTCGATAGACAACAGCCGATGAAGCATCAAAATCAGAGGGTGCTTGGCGAGCATCTACCATTTCTGGATTAGGATTTCTCGCCTGCATCGTCAGAGACGAGAAGGTGCATTGAGGTGGTGCGATCCATCGTTGTCTACAAATACCACTACTGTCGAAGCGACGACACAATGGTACTACTCTTGGGCCAACGGGTCGTAACAACGATGTCATCCTGTCATCATGTTTCCCTTGTCGTCTCTCAACTTAAGCGCCTTGTGTTTCCAAAGCAATTAGTTGTGCGTTGGTTACTAGTACTAGTATTATTATTATTAGTAGTAGTAGTAGCAGCAGCAGCAGCTACTAGAGACAATAATAGGAAGACTAGACTAGTAGTAGTCTAGTCTACTGTGAAAAAAATTCGGAATCAACTAGACTACTTTTGCTTTCTCTAAAAAATCGATGGCTGTGGACTCTCCGTCAAACAAAGATACACAATGAGTGCATTTAGACGCACTGTTACTCTAAAATCCGAAAGTCGACTTCTTGGTCACGGATTATTATTTATTTAACCGTAGTACTACAGTACTCTACTAGGTAGCAGGCGAGACTATTATTAGTAGTTGTAACATCTTGTTACAGTACAGTATTACTGTACGTTGTTACGGTTTTGCGAGTTTATTACCAGGGTATGATTATTGATATTCACAAAAAATGAAATACCTCGATCCTGGATCCGAATCGGTCGAATACAACATACTACTACAATCAACGTCCTGTCCATTTTCTGCTACCTACCTATCAATCGATACGATACCGTGCGATCATTATTTTTATTACTCTTACTTTCTCTGAGATATTGGATCGCATTAGCAGCTTGTTAGTATTGGTATTTTAAATTTTAAAGTCAAGCAAAGCATGTCCTTCTACAGGAGAAGGAGCGCACAATCCTTGTCCTCTGAAGGTTCTGGTTACTTCACACCAGATGAGCTTCCAGATGTGGAACTACTTGAGGCAGCCCCCGTTGTTAGCAGACAAAGATCTGTTCGATTCAACTCGGAAATTGCTGCTATTGATCAAGGCTCACCTCGCAGAAGAACGAACGATTCTGCAAATTCCTTTTTAGTTCGCATCCCACAAAATAATGATCCCACCCCAGGGAACGACGACGATGGATCTCCCATTGCCAATAGCCAAGGATTTATACGATTCGTTTTGGAAATTTCTCCTTTTAGTCGAGGCTACCATCTCGATACCAATGAACCTGCAAATTCCATTGTGGTTCCTGTCCCACCAAATAATGATCCTGCCCCAGAGAATGACGGGTATAGATCCCCCGTTGCCAATACCCAAAGATCTATTCGATTCAACTCTGAAATATCTGCTATTAGTCAAGATTCACAGCTTGAAACCAATGAATTTTCAGATTCCTTGGCGGTTCTTGTCCCACCAATTGTCCCATCAAGAAATGATCTCTCCCCAGAGAATGATGAGAATGATGACAATTATGACAATGATGAGGATGGTGGTGATACTGTTGAAGATAAGAATGCTTCCTCTTCCCCAGCTCCAGATGGTAGGAAACGATTTGTCTTAAAGCGGCTCGTACGTGGAAATAATCTTATTACCAAGTGCTTTCACAGAATGCCGCGATGCCATGCTTGTGTCTGTGGTATCATATTACCTCTTTGGTTTATCATTTTTTTGAGCTTGTGCGGAGGTTATTTCCTTGCTGGTTTTGAGAACGGGATTGAGCTCGACGCAAATGATGCTGCCATGAGAAACAGGCTTATTTTGAGTAGTTACGAGAAAGCCTTGCAAGACACCATCGCACTTCTTCCAACAGTTTGCTATTCTCTCTTCACAAACAACCTTCCTGCTACTGCTGTCATAAATGTATTAGATGAATTGAATGGTCTAGTGAACACGGAAGGAAATTCCAGCATATTCACCGAAGGCTACGCACAAAATATTACAGGAGACTATGCACAGAATATTATAGGAGACTATGCACAGAATGTTACAGGGACTTTGGAATTCGTTCTGACTTCCGAAGACGGTCTAAAGGAGTTCGGTTCATATGTTCAGGAGTGCGCATCTATTGCTAACAACTATACAGGCAACCTGAGAGAGATGTGGTTTTTGAACTCTTCCATTGAAGATGGTGGAAATATAAACTTAACATTCAACTGGAATAAGTGTGTAAATGATTCAGAATTCGAAAGCTCATTCTGGGACGGTCTGTCGTTGCCATCATGGGAGAAAATTTATGCAGCACGACCGGAGAATCAATCGAAAGTTTATCGCAACACTTGGAAGACAGATCAATACGAATTGGAAGTGAAGTACTATGAGGAATATTTGAACTCAAATTACAGCTATTTTGATGCTCAAAGGCAGGCTTTCAAAAGTAGTCTTTATGAAGCCACTGGTCGCGATAAGTGCTCCAAAAATATTGCCGCGACAGGTACGAAATGTGGTGATTGTCTTGAACGTGACAGATTTGATTGGATGTCTGAGAAGACGGTTTCTCATAATTCCTTTCGTCTGTGATTTTATTTTATTTAGCATGGTTTTGGTTCGTCGTCATGACTACGGTAGGCTATGGTAACCAAGCGCCTGCGAGTACCGGAGGTCGATTGATGGTCTACATTCTTGGTTTTACCTCTATTTTGGTCTTCGGTTCTACTCTTGCTACATCAGGTACAATTGTGTCTCTAGTGGTGAATGATTTTGCAGCGCGGCTACGGCTAAGATGGCTAAACATAAAATGGGTCGCGATGGTTATGTGGGGAATACTCTGGTTGCTTTGGATGACGGCCATGATGGGATACTTTTACTGGTTCAACAAAGTCCGTCTTGACAGTATTGTTCTCTTGGAGGATGCCTATTGGTGGGCGTTCATTAGTACCACAACAATTGGACTTGGAGATTTTTATCCAGCGCCTGCAGTTATCTTCCTGTCTGACCTGTTAGTCATGTCGTTCGGGTTTCTGATAGGCTTTACATTATTGTCTACCTTTCTGGTCGAAGTCGGCCAGTTATTAGAAAACAATTCTACCTACATCTCAACTGATCTCGACATGCGATTACATGATACTGGTCTCTTTCCCTCTTGGTGCCCTTGTTGCTTGAATCTCGCCGGTCCGAGGGAAATGTCCTTTGACGCAGTAGTTATGGAAAACACAATCCATCCAGATGGCGAGAACTTCAAGAACGAAGCTGCAGAGAAAGGGACCGCGAAGGATTGATTCATACAGCAACAAGCCTAGGGGGAATAAGATGCAGAGAAAGAAACCGCGAAGGTTCGAAGCATGGTGTCAAGAATGTCACTCAAGATTTGTAGTAGCATAAATGAATTTGCAGTAGGTTTAAAATATTTGTAATAAAAATGAAGTGAAGCTTGGCGAGAAATTCAATGTACACAAGGCAGGATCAATCGTCGCCAGAAGAGTACTGCTGTTGTTTTACAACATCATTGTTCGCAAGGCTTTGCTTCGTTCAAAGAGAGACGTGACAACATTGTCCATATTGGCAATGACATCCAACCCCTTTTCCATAGCATTGTCCTTCTCCATTTCTTCGTACACTACCAATTGTCCTTGTCCTTGGTCCAGGATACCTTGAAATTTACCATCCAAAATCATTTGCGACAACTTTCGTTCCACCACGGGAACACTCATTTCAATCAATTTAGCAATGTGATCGATCTCGACACAGCTGTAGGGTTCGATGATTCGAATGAGATTGCTTTCTAGCAATTGTTCTTGCAACAGGTGCAAGTGATGCTTAATGAGCAAATCTTCCTGAAGCTCATTGGTATATTCTTTCAGAACGGCCTCGTACTCTTTGAGATTTCGATGTGACGCAGCGGACGCGACGGCAGACATGGCTTCAATATCACGACCAGCGTACTTGACACCTTGACGACCGGAAATCATTCCAGAAATATCTACTTCGGATCGGTCGCTCTTGGCACCTGTCAAAAAGGGAGTTTGTTGGCAACTTTAGTTTCAAAAATAATAATACAAATAACAAATACCACAGACTTATTTCACCATGACATAACCCCCACAGCGCAACTCTTCATTACAGCTAACGAAAACGTACCAACACCCCCTTTGGCACTCAATTTCAAGGCCTTGTTGAGCGAATCCAAAATGCGACACAACATCATGTACTTTAAACATGGCACGGCTTGTTCTCGATTATTCATTTGATCCAATTGTTCAAAGGCTTCCAAAAAGTAGGAATGCGCCGTACTGTAATCTCCTTCTTGTGTATGAATAGTCCCCGACATGGTATCAATAGAAGCCTGTAGTGAGGGCGAGACATAAATAGCATTCGCAGCCGTCCGGGAGGCTGTGAGTGCTGCCTTGGCCTTGGGTACATTGCGCAATGCGAAATGAACTCTGCTTTCCATGAGATGAGTTTCTACCAACAATTGTTTGTCGTCCAATTTTTTAAGTTCCTTCAACAACCGATCAATCAAAGAAATGGCAGTCCCGTAATCCTTTTGTTGAAACAAGATGCTGGCCAATTTGGCTTCGACGCGTTGTCGCAAAAAGGTACGTTTTTGGGTCCGACACCAGTCAATAATATTGTTACAAATTTGTTCCTGCATGTCCAATTGTTCTGGTGCCAACGTGCAGACAATATCGAGGACCTGTCGAACGACTTTGGCACATTTAGCCTTGGTACTGTGTTCGAAGAATTGTTTGCCGGTCGAGCCCGTAAGAAAGTTGACAACCTCATCGTATTGCTTGGTCGCGCAGTAGGCTCTAGTCAAATCATAAATGGCTCGTTCTTTGACAGTACCAGCCTTGGTACCGTATCGATTACCAGTTTCGTCCTTGATGACAGAAATCAAAATAGGAACTTGTTGAGCAGCAGGTTTGGAGGAAGCATCATCGACGAGTTCCAATAAGTCTTCAATGTCTTCCTCCTCCTCCTCCTCCTCTTCTACGTCTTCTTCTAGGTTCATTGCGGCTACCTCCTTGGTAGAGGTAGTTGTGGCATCTACGTCCATGGCAACTGGTTCGGACATTGCTGTGTTGTGCCGTCTGTGTGTTGTATGGTTGTATGGTGTAGAGTATTGTGTTATTGTGCGTTTGCCGCAGCGTTGATTTTTGCTTCTATTATTACTACGTACAGTAGAGTAGTCTACTCTATTGTTTGTGAACGTGTTGTGAAAGTTTTCATTATTTTAGGCTCCTCCATCGTCAAGCTTCTCCAAGCTTCGGTGCCATGAATAAGTGTGCGACTTTTTAAATTTAAACCTTAGCTCTGCTGCACTTCGTTAAAAGGGTACCGTAGTCTAGTACAGTACCAGGTAGCAGGTACCTGGTACAATAGAAACAAAAACAAAATAAACTCGCAGCATCTCGCAGTTGATCGACGACAAACCAAACACCAAACATAGAGTAACATCTATAATAAGAATACTCATACATCATACATGCATCTTCCCGCCACGACAACAAGACAGTAAGTAGCCTATACGAACTACGACGACGTATTCTTCTGTAACAATGGCCAACACAGACTCCGCTCTGCTCGTCATATCGAAAGCACTGTGGGATCCTCATCCAACCACGGATGAAAAGTCTGAACGCTTCCTTGCCCAAGCTTTGGGTTATCCAGGCTCTTGGCATGTGGTCCGAACCATTGAAAAAGAACCCACAGTAGCAGCAGCAGCAGCAGCAGCAGCCTGTACGGATGATAAACCCGCGGATGTTCCATCGACATCATCATCGTCATCAAATACCGGTTACCAACAGCAACAGCAACAGCAACAAAACCAAAAACAAAAAGAGGAATCTCGTCTCATTATTGTTGATCGAATTTATGCCGGAGATCCCTCGACTGGAGTGGACATGTGGTTCAATCATCATGCCGCTCAAGAAGCTGCGACCGAATGGGTTGAAGGTGAATCCAGTCCGTACCAATTCAAAGGAGGACAATTACTACCACGCAAACCCAAATTCGCCAAGGGTGATCAAGTCCGTGTCAACTACGATGGCAAGTGGTGGTCGGCGACCATTTCCAAACGAAATGAACGCAAAGAAGGATATAGGTACACTGTATTTTATCCACAAGACGGTACAACGCAAACGCAAGTACTGGAAGAAGATATTGAACTCATGGGAGATCCGCATCAAATGGCAGAGGATATGGGATTGTCCAAAGAATGGCAAGCCAAATTGAACGGTAAAAAGTGGAAAATTAGCAGTCCCGATGGCAAAACATTCACCAGTAAGGCATCTGCCATGAAACATTTTAAAAAATTGATGGCCAACAACAACAAAAATGAAGACCAAGATGACGATCATGCACAGAAAACAACGCCGGAATTGTCGGCAGGAGATCCTCCGTGGAGAACGGCGGGACACCGGTACATTGGACGCCGGGTCAAGAAAATTATGGAACATCAAAAATCTGCTACGCGGACGGTTAAAATTGAACAGAACGGTACGGTGGTGGGATGGATTGCCGATACCGACGTCGACACGAATGGAGAACCAGGATTTGTTTCGGAACAGACCAACCAACCGGCCAATTTGTTCTGTGTCGTTTACGATGATGATAAGAATCATCCCTACTTTTCTCTCTTGTTGCAGACGGAAGATTTGGAAGAATACGAATTGGAAGAGTGTTTGTTGCCTGTTGACGAGCAACAAGAACAAGGACAAAAAGATGAACGGTCGTCGAAAAAACAAAAAACCTAAACACAACAGTACATACTTTTTTTGGTACGGAGGTAGGTATCTCGCCAAGCGCTTGCGTGCCAACATAACACAAGAGTTCATTGAATGACGATGAAATGAGCCTTCATTTTACATCCTTTACTTTATCGACTGTTCTCCATAAAAGAAAACGTTGGATTTTTTTTTTGTTACATGAATCGTTTTGTCATTGTCGCAAAAATGATACAATAATATGTATATTTTTAGCATTGGCATCGTCGTCCACAATTTACGGATGGTTGTGTCATATTCTACAATCTACTAGCATATCATCCTAGTCGCATGCATGTAAGACAGCTTTTAAGTTTTTTTCTGTTCAAACAGGCTTCATCAAACTGATGAAAGTCGAATCACTTTTTGGAAATCTCAGTCAGGGCGAGGAAGTGAAATCAAAGTAAGCAGACGCCTTTACAGCGCTACTTGGACCGGAGAGCAGACACAAAGTAGATGCACTAGCTCTATGCCTGTAATCGCTCGTCTGCTGATACGTAGTAACCATTATTTGTCTGCGCTAATAAAAAGGAAATTCCTCCTGGCGCCAAGAGGACGTGCTTGGCGTTTCAACACTGTTATCGTGCATCGGATCGTGCATCCTATACCTTTTTGCTGGATGGATCCATCTACTGTTTATAATATAATAATACCACTACTCGTACATTCCAGATACTTCAGCAGTTTACATATACCAGTATTTAGACTTGCTTTGATCACACGATGCGTTTGATCTACAAAAAAGAGACACGGCAACATCCTGAAGTAATAATATACTTGCCCTTCAGCTAGTCTACCAGATAGAGACAGCAAACCTCGCGAATAATATGCATCAATAGAAAGACAAGAAATTGTAAGAAACTACATCAAGGATGTACACGTCAAAGCATTTGTCGACCTAGATTGCTCTAGCTAGCTTGCAAACTACAGAGTACTCCGTACATGTACTAGCCTTCTACTAGTAGTTCTGGAGTCGACTAGACTATGGTACTCGTAGTCTAGTCTTTCGAGGCAACCGAAAGACGACCAACGGATCGACCTGTTGCCGTTCGAATCAAATAATAATAATATTACTTCCTTCAAAGATAACCGTTCTAACTTCCTGAGCCTAAGTACCAAGCCGAGAATGCAGGCGTGACTTGAAGGCACTGGTGTTCAATCGTAATAAACACAAAAGGACAAATTTTTGGTCTTTCTGCGAAATCTAGATTTTCTTGACGGTCGACACAAATGATGGCCTAAAAACTAATCAGCTCACATAGTGTTACCCTGCAGGACAACCACAGCAAGCTTGTAGATTACTAAAATATATACAACAAGGGTTGATTTGTATACAGTAAAGCCACAAACCATACATGTCGAGGGTTATTCGAAGCATAATATACTAGCGTGAACTTCAAAACGACGGTTGCATTGGCATTATTTTGCAACTTGGGAATGTCTGATTCAAAAGCATCGGGAAAGGAGCGAGACGAGAAAGATCAAGAGTCGCAATCATCTGCATCACCTCCACGACCATCTGGTAGCATTTCAACCAGCGGACAATACCACTATCCTTCACCT
>Ga0100380_10002998_pt1 | contig 17999 bp, 21 predicted proteins | sample CryGeymeta201504_FD_80417 | JGI IMG/M metagenome (GOLD analysis project Ga0100380, IMG submission 80417) | Groundwater microbial communities from Crystal Geyser aquifers in Utah, USA - Crystal Geyser metaG 2015-04 | ecosystem: Environmental > Aquatic > Deep subsurface > Groundwater | place... | reverse complement strand
CATCGGAGTCTGTGTCTGACAAGTAGGCGCTGGTTTTGAAAACGTAGAGCTCATCGTAATCGGTTAATCCATCGGCGTCGGTGTCGCGTGTTTTTTGCGCTTCTACTTCTTGGGCTTCTTGTTGATCTAGGGTGTAGACACGTCCTTTTTTTGCGTACTCAGCCAATTGAATTTCAAAAGGTCGTTTAGCATAAGCGTAAAAAGATAACGTACCTAAAACCACACCGGCTATTCCAATAATAGTTACAAACACAAATGCGGCCTTCTGTTCCTTGGAAAGCGTTTTGAAAGATTGTCTCGACCGAGAAAGATGCTCCATAATAATTGATCGACGTATTTATTATAGCAAACTTCTGCACTTGCTTGTAGCACAATTTTATCCACACACAAAAAGAAGGAATAAACCTTCTTTTTTGTTGAACTAATTAAGTGTAGAGCTCTCTATAAAGTTTCTCCCAATCACTTACAGAAATTTCTTGAGCCCTTACATTCTCCCCCAAACCAATTTTATTCATGGCTTCCAAAACTCGACTCATGGGAATTTTTAACACACTCACCAAGTTGGCTTTTAACATTTTTCGTTTAGAACTAAAGCCAGCTTTTACAATTTTCAAAATGTCTTCTGCGTCTTTTGTGATTTCTCTACGAAATTCCAAAGACACAACTGCCGATTGCACTTTTGGTGCCGGATCAAATGCTTCTGGTGGCACTACAAACAAAAGACCGGCCTCAGCATACAACTGACAAGCAACAGATAAAACGCTGTTTTTAGGCGGTTTGGCGCAAATTCTATCGGCTACCTCCTTTTGTACCATAACGATTATTCTGATGGGACGAGGAGCGATCGAAAGATAGTTACGCAAAATGTAAGAGGCAACATTGTATGGTAAATTAGCCACCATTTGATATTTTAAATCTTTAAGCGGCAAACTTGTTTGAAGTCCAATAGCATCACCTTGAATTAAGGTGATTTGATCGCCAAATTTTTCTGTAAGTCCCGCAATCAAGTCTCGATCAGCCTCAACTGCAGTTATTTTTGCTCCAGTTTTAATAAGAGCCTCGGTTAAAACACCTTGACCCGGACCAATTTCTAACACTGTATCTTTTTCAGATAAATTGGCTACTTCAATAATTCGATCAACAACAGATAAATCTTGTAAAAAGTGTTGACCAAAAGATTTTTTGGCTGGTCCTGTAAAAGCGCTCATATTTTTTTAAGAAGCCCGTCCGCAATAGAAACAGCACCTTGACGCAAAATATCAAAAGCACCATCAACTTCTTTTATAATAGTTGAAGGCAACGATTCTTCTAATGTTCCTCCGTCTATATACCCATCTGGCCTAATATCTAAATCTTTCCAGTTATTCAGTAAATCTTCCACAGAAAAAATACTTGGACAACCGGATACATTGGCTGACGTAGAAACTAACGGGCATTCCATGTACTGAGCACAGCTGCGTGGCAAAAAATGGGAACTTACACGAATGGCAATTGTGTGATTGTTTTGATCTATTACTCCAGACGCAAGTGGTGTATCACTTTCAAAAGGCAAAACAACTGTTAATGGTCCCGGCCAATATTTGTTGGCTAATTCTTTGATTTTGTCAGACACAACAGCAAACCTTTCTATCATGGCTAAATCAGAAGCAATAAGCGGTAATGTTTTTTGTTCTTCCCTACCCTTAATGGCAAAAATTCGCTCAACAGCTTTTGGGTTATCTGCCCTCGCCACAATGCCATAAGAAGTCTCTGTTGGCATAATAACAACACCACCATTTTTGAGACATATAATTGCATCTGCATTTGTCATTAGTCGCATAAGCACTCCAAAAAATTAACCACCAAAATCTTCAAACCATTCCAAGGTTTGGTGTACACCTTCTTCGAGTGGCATTTGTGGTTTCCAGCCTAAAACTTTTTTAGCAAGTGAGGCATCTAGCGCTGATTTCATAACCTCACCTTGTTTAGATTTGCCGTAGTTTTCTTTGGCTTTGGCTCGAGTGAGTTTATTCATGAGTCTAAAAAGTTGAACGAGACTTGTTTGTTTTCCTGTTCCAATATTGCAAACTCCAACAAAATCACTATCAATCGCCAGTAATACTGCGTTTACTACATCTTCTACAAAAACATAATCACGCGTTTGTTTTCCGTCTCCGTTAATTGTTACTTGCTCTTCGCTTAAAAGTTTGTTGGCAAAAATAGAGATTACACCACCCAAAGGTGAAGAATCTTGTCTTGGACCATACACGTTGGCCAAACGAAGTGCTGTGTATGGCAAACCGTGTTGCTCAAAATAAAACCTAAAATAATACTCACAAGCAAGCTTAGCAATGGCGTAAGGTGACATTGGATCTGCTGGGATTTTTTCAGAAAATGGTGGCTTGCCAACATTTGGATACATGGCACCACCGGTTGTCAGAAAAATACTTTTGCGAACTTTTACGTCTACTGCTGCATCTAATAAATTTAAAGTTCCAAAAATATTAACCTTGGCGTCGCGGCGCGGATCGTTAACCGAAGCCCTAACATCTTGTTGAGCTGCAGCGTGTATGATTATGTCTGGTTTTACCTCTCGAATAACTTCACCAACCTTTGGGTTTGTGACAGACATTTTATAAAAAACAGCCTTGGGGTGAAGGTTTCGTCTCTTTCCTGTAGAAAGATCGTCGATTATGTATACCTTCATTCGCCTCGCTATAAGTGCATCGGCAATATGACTTCCAATAAAACCGGCTCCTCCTGTAACCAGTGCTGTTTTGTATGGTTTGGGCATACTTATTCTTCATTAGCTTTGGCAAAGCGATTCTCTCGCCCAGAACGATCGCGTAAATAGGCTTCGATAAAAGCATCAATATCGCCATCTAAAACCCCTTTCGTATCTGAGGTTTCAAAATCTGTACGATGATCTTTAACAAGTTGATATGGTTGCAAAACGTAACTGCGTATTTGATTACCCCACTCGGCGCTTTGATATTCTCCTCGAAGTGCTGATTTTTCGTCAGCCAGTTTGGCTTCTTCGATTTTTACCAGTTTGCCTCGTAGAATTTTTAAAGCCGTCTCCTTGTTTTGTAGTTGAGATCGCTCATTTTGGCAAGTGACAGTGATTCCGGTTGGAATATGAACAATGCGTACAGCCGAGTAAGTTGTGTTTACACTTTGTCCACCATGTCCGGAAGCCAAATAAGTGTCGATACGTAAATCTTTGCCGTCAAGCACAACTTCAGAGGCCTCTTCTAATTCCGGCAAAACTTCTACCAAAGCAAAAGTGGTGTGTCGCATTTTTTCTGCATCAAAAGGAGAGATTCGCACTAATCTGTGCACACCCGCCTCTGACTGCAAATAACCATAAGCAAAGCGTCCCACAATGCGAATCATGACACTTTTAATTCCACCTTCTTCCCCACGCGATTCATTGAGGAGCGAAACAGAAAAACCTCTTCGATCCGCAAAACGTGAATACATACGCAACAGCATTTCTGCCCAATCTTGCGCCTCGCGTCCACCGGAGCCCGCATGAATAGCCAAAACAGCTGGAGAATCATCGTGTTTCCCAGAAAATAAAAGAGCAAACTCCTTTTTCTCAAACTCATTTATCAGGTCTACAACGTCTTTTTCCAAAGTCTCCAAACTTTCTGTGTCATTTGCGACAACAGCTTCATTAACCAATTCGTCGGTTGCTTGCAGATTATCTAGCAAACTCTCCCAAGAACTCGCCTCTTCTTTTAACTCTGCGGCACGTTTAGAAATAAGAGCCGCATGTTCTGGGTCTTGCCAAAAAGAAGGATCTTCCATTTCCTTTTCTAAAGCTTTGGCTTCTAGCTTAATGGCATCAAGGTCAAAGATGCCCCCAGGCTTTCGCTAAGCGATCCTGGAGGTCCTTGAGTTCGCGTTTCAAATCTAACATAGCACTTAAAAATTGATTTTCTTGGCCAAATCACCCAAAACAGGCATTTCCCACATTTTACCTTGCAAGGCATTCATGATTCCAATAACCATCACAACCAACAGAACCAAAGAACCTAGCACCCAAATCAACTGACCCAAAAGAGGAATTATGTTGATAAAAGATAAAGCGATCCAAACAACAAACAATACTAAACCTTGCTTGCCATGAAATTGAGCAAAAGGACTTTCTTTTTTCATGAAGAGAGGCAAAACGCACAAAATACCTAAGTAACCAATGGCTGCAATAACTTTGTTTTCTTCGATGTCGTTTGTTTTGGCCGATGACATCTTCGGTGCTTGTTTTTGTTGTTCCATATTGTTTTTATCTTACAGACAAATCATAAAAAAATCCAGTAACAAAAAGAAGCTTAAAACATTCGTCATTCCAAAAGATGTGAATTCGAAACGAGCAAAAAAGACAGATTGCTTCGTCATATAATTCCTCGCAATGACTGTGGGAGGGGGTGGGTTGTACACGATCTCAAGTTAAGATAAAGAAAAAAGCAGGCTAATCCTGCTTTTTTCAATCTGTTTTTTCACTTACTCAAACTTTAGTACATTCCGCCCATTCCTCCCATGTCTGGCATAGCACTATTACCTTCATCTTTTTTTGGAATGTCGGTAATGGCAGCTTCTGTTGTAATAATCATGACTGCAATAGAAACGGCGTGTTGCAAAGCGGTTCGAGTTACTTTGGCTGGATCAATTACTCCAGACACTACCAAATCCTCATAAACATCAGTAGCAGCATTGTAACCAAAACCACCTTTTTCATTTTTTACTCGTTCTACAACAACAGATCCGTCCTTGCCGGCATTCTGTGCAATAATTCGCATAGGAGCCTCTAAAGCACGGCGAAGGATATCTAGACCTATTTGTTCTTCTTTTTCAAACTCAACCCCTTCAAAAGCCTTCAGAGCACGCACCAATGCGACACCACCTCCAGGAACGATACCTTCTTCTACGGCGGCTTTGGTGGCAGATACGGCATCTTCGATTCGGTGCTTCTTTTCTTTCATTTCTGTCTCGGTGGCGGCACCAACTTTAATAACTGCCACTCCCCCGGAAAGTTTAGCAATTCTTTCTGCTAATTTTTCTTTTTCAAAATCAGAAGTTGTGTCTGCTAATTCTCGTCGCAAAGTTGCAACTCGTTCAGAAATAGCGGTTTTGTCTCCCAAGCCACCAATAATGGTTGTCTGATCTTTTTTGGCAATAACTTTAGTTGCACGTCCCAAATCAGTTAATTCTGTTGATTCAAGTTTTAAACCAACTTCTTCAGAAATAACCTTTCCTCCGGTCAAAATAGCCAAATCTTGCAACATGGCTTTGCGGCGATCTCCAAAACCGGGTGCTTTAATAGCGAGTGCGTTAAAAGTGCCACGCAATTTATTGACCACCAAAGTAGGCAAAGCATCACCATCTACATCTTCTGCAATAATCACCAGTTCTTTGCGACCTGTTTGGGCAACTTTTTCTAAGAGTGGCAAAATATCTTGAATTGAGCTGATTTTTTTGTCTGTGATCAAAATGTGAGCATCTTCATAGGCAGCTTCCATGCGTTCAACACTGGTAATCATGTGCGGAGCAACGTAACCCTTATCGAATTGCATTCCTTCAACTACTTCTACATCGATACCAAAAGTCTGTGATTCTTCTACTGTAATTACTCCGTTTTCACCGACTTTTTCCATGGCCTCGGCAATCATTGAACCAATTTCCGGATCGTTGGCAGAAATAGAGGCGACGTTTTTTATTTCATCACCTTTGATTGGTGTGGCGATCTTTTTCAATTCTTCAACCACTAAAGCGACTCCTTTTTCGAGTCCACGACGAAGTGCTTGTGGATTGCTTCCTGCAGTTACGTTGCGAAGTCCTTCACTTACCAAGGCCTGAGCGAGCACAGTAGCAGTTGTTGTTCCGTCTCCAGCAACATCGTTGGTTTTGCTGGCAACCTGTTTTACCAAGTCAGCCCCCAAGTTTTCCAGTTTATTTTCTAATTCGATTTCTTTGGCAACAGTTACACCGTCTTTAGTCACAACAGGTGCTCCATATCCACGATCAATAACAACATTGCGTCCTTTTGGGCCCAAAGTTACTTTAACTGCATCTGCCAATTGATCAACACCGCTTTTAAGGGCGCGGCGAGCCTCTTCATTGAAAGAAATTTGCTTTGCCATATTTTTCTAATCAAATTATTCAACAATCGCCATAACGTCGTCGGCACGAATCACCAAATAAGTGGTGTTGCCGTCTTTTACTTCGTCTGGTGCATATTTTTTAAAAACAACAACGTCTCCAACAGAGACTTCCATGCTAGAGCGTGAACCATCTTTTAAAAGCTTTCCTGGCCCCACAGCTATTACTTCCCCTTTTTCCGGGCGTTCTTTAGAAAGAGTCTCCGGCAAAATAATGCCTGATGGAGAAGCTTCTTCGCGCGACACTTCACGAACAATAATGTGGTCACCGACAGGTCGAAGTTTCATATCAAATTATCGGTTAGATATAAGATTTTTTAACAATGACTAGCAGTCATCATTTGAGAGTGCTAGCGTGATCACCATTATTGGAAATCACAGGCTCCCTGTCAAGCTTTAAAAAAGATAAACCAAAAACAAAAAGTATCATCACTATTGTTTTGCCAGACCAACTTGTCCAAAGATAATGATCAAACAAAGCCAATACCACAAAAACAGCAAAAAAGGGCCACATTTTCTTCGTGAAGATGCCGTTTCGCAACAAAAGAAAGCCAAAAACCATCACAAGCAGAATACCCATCAAACCCATTTCAACAGCAGCAAGAAGAAAAACATTGTGTACCGGTTGATATTCCCAAGCCGGTAAATTGGGTTTTGTCTCTTGCAAAGCTTCTGTGTATCCACCAAGTCCAACACCAATCCACAGATGTATTTTCCAGAGTGCAAAAGCTTCATCTACTTGTGATGTCCTTTCTGTATACGAGCGTATTTCTATTGGATCCTGCACATTTATCCGTCCCTGCCAAAGAGAAAAAGTAAGCGATAAACACACAGAAACAGCAAAAAAAGAAACTGCAATGGGCCAACGTTTTTTTTGCCACAAACCCCTTCTTCCTTCCCTTTCCAAAACAAACCAACAAGACAATCCAATTACCAAAGCAAAAAGTGCCGTTTTAGAAAAAGTGATCATGAGTCCCGTTAAGCACGAAACGAGCAAGATAAGATAGACCAATTTTATTTTCTTAGATAAATCTTCTCTATACCCTGTAAAGAGCAAAAAACTACAGACCGCTAAATAAGCTCCAAAAATATTCGGATGAGAAAAAGATCCATAAGCCCGAAGAACTCTTTCTCCGTCAATCAAAACAACTACCTCACCCAAGCGAGAGGCAACTCGTTCAGAAAGTCCCAGCATTGTCGAGGAAGAACTGAATCCTTGCATGAATTGAAAAATTCCAAGAAAGACAGGAATAACCGTTCCAAAAGAAAAAGCCAAAACTAAAGCTTGTACTCTCCCCCGTTCACACCACAGCAAATATCCCAAGGCAATTGATGAGACTGCGTGAAAAATCCACAAAGCACTAAGTACTGGATTTATTGATACAAAAATAAGACCGATACCAATAAAAATACCTGTCCACAATTTTACAGAAAACGAATTCAGCAAATTCTTCTTTCCCCACAAAAATTCAAAGAAAAAAAGACACCACACCAATAATTCCACCAAATAAACTACTCCCTTTTCAAATTCAAACACCGATCCATCTACTCCCACCTTCTCCAAAAAAATATAAGCCGTCTGCCATGGCAGCAAAAAAAGCAAAACACTCAGCGTTACAAAACGCCACCTCAACCACAATTTACTCAAATAATCCCACATACTAACCATTCTCCCAAAATACTCGTAAGCGTTCCTCGAATCCCTGACGAAAATTAGCACGTCTGTCCGTTTCATGGAATTTTAAAATATCGTCGTCGATCACAATAGACCTATCTGTCGCTCTTGTTAATCGAATAGATAATGGTAATCGGCGTTTTTGCACGAAACGCAAAACCGGTTCCAAGAGTCTAAAAACAGGATCGAAAAAACTAAGAGAACTTCTTTTCTTTTTTATTAAAAACTCATGACTGGCTGTAAAAGTTGTGTTTGGCAATGTTTTTGTAATCCAACTGTTTGCAAGCGCCATTGTTTCAAACCAATGACCACTATCATACAAAGGTGTTATTTGTGAAATCCAATAAACTAAGTACGGGTCTCCATCCTTTAAAGAAGCCCCTTCCAAACAAAGAGCGTTGGTCGATAAAAAGAAACTGAAACACAAAGGGTATCGCCTATTACCAAATTTTTTAACGCCTTTTTTGGGTCTTCTTTTCAAAATAGCGAATGGTAAAACAGAAAAAAAACGAGCCACCCAAATAAGTCCCGGTTTTACTATAATCAAAAAATCTATATCACTCTCCGGCTTGGTATTCCACATTCCCAAAGAATTTACAGCCCCAACAGCAACCATTCCCGGTACTAAAGATAAATATTTAACAACACGTGTAATTGCCTCATGTTTTTGCAGAGAATCCAAATAACTCGCATGTCTCTTTTTAAGTGCTTCTGTTGTTGGAAATTTTTTGGAATTCCAAAAAATATAACCGTCTTGAATCTTTATGCGTTCTCTCAAACACTCACTTTGTTCGAGTGCGTTTTCTACATTCCCTAAAGAATATGTCTCACCATAAGAAAACAACCACTTCCACACTTCAAATGTGGTAAGCGGTTGTTTGAAAAGTGAAAACCAAACGATGGTTTTTGCAATTGACTCCTCTAGGTGATTTGGCATAAATGCAAAAACCGCCATAAGGCGGTTATGCGGTTATTGCTTTTGGTTCTTCTGGTGTTTTTGGTGTCTCTGTATCGTCGTCTGTTTTGCGAAAGGCAATCCATTGCTGGAAGATCGAAATGGCGTTAACGGCCACCCAATACAAGGTCAAACCTCCAGGAAGTGAAATACCAATAACAAGAGTTACAACAGGCATTACATACTTCATGGACTTGTTCATGGAAGCCATCATGTCTTCGTCTTTGGCACCTTCTTCTTCTCTCAACTCTTTTGGTGGTCTGGTATCTTGCAACATGCTTGTCTGCCAATATTGCAAAGCAGCCGCAATTATAGCGAGTGGAATTGAACGCTTAGATAAATCTATTAAACCAATAAAAATTACATTGATGTGTTCTGGATTTGAAACAAACGAATACAAATCCATAAGATTCGCATCTGTTAAACCGGCACTAAGTACTCTGTAAAGAGCAAACAAAATTGGCAACTGAATGAGGAGCGGCAAACAAGAAGAGGCAGGATTCACTTTTTCTGCCGCATACAAAGCCATCATTTCTTTGGCTAGTACTTCTTTGTTTCCCTTATGCTTGGTTTGAAGTTCTTTGATTTGTGGTTGTATTTTGCGCAATGCTTTTTGAGAGGTCAGCGATTTGTGAGTCAAAGGCCACAACACAAGCTTAACCACAATTGTAAGAGCAATAATTGCAAAACCAATATCTGCACCAGGTAAAATTGTGTACAGCCAAATTAACAAGTTAAAGAGTGGTTGAACAAGGGTGTCATGAAAAATACTCATAACTATTCTTGAGATGATTCGACAGGTTCTTCGCTAGAAGCAACTTCTGGGGCAACTTCTTCTGTTTCTGTTTTTTCAGTTTCTTCTTCGATAACACCTTCGGCTTCTCTGATATCAATTCTCCAACCGGTAAGACGCGATGCCAAACGTACATTTTGACCACCTTTACCAATCGCTAAAGAAAGTTGATCAGCACTCACCCACACAACAGCGTTCATTTCTTCTTCGTTTAATTCAACAGAAGAGATTTTGGCCGGTGACAAAGAGTTGATAATGAATTTTTTAGGATCGGCATCCCATTCAATAATGTCGATTTTTTCTCCGGATAATTCTGCAATGATTGTTTGAATACGGGTTCCACGTTGACCAATACAAGCACCAATTGGATCAATTTGAGTATCATCAGTTGCAACAGCAACTTTGCTTCTAGCTCCACCTTCGCGCACCAAAGCTTTGATTTGCACTACCCCCTCGTGTACTTCTGGGATTTCCATGGCAAACAAGCGACGCACCAATTCTTCACTTGTACGAGACAAAAGAATTTCCGGTCCACGAGAACCTAGAGAAACACTTTTTACGTAAACTTTGATTCGATCTCCCGGGTTGTAACGCTCCTGAGGAACCTGATCTTCTGTTCGAAGTACACCAACGGTTCGTCCTAAATCAACAAGCAAAACTCGACCATCGCGGCGTTGAATTGTTCCGTTAATGATTTCGCCTTCAAATTGCTTGAATTCACTGAAAACAATTTCGCGTTCTGCTTCGCGTAATTTTTGTGTAATTACCTGCTTAGCAGTCATGGCTGCCATGCGACCAAAGTCTCCGGGAATTTCTAACTCTTGGCGCAAAATTTCACCCAATTCAATTTCTGGATTGACTGCTTTGGCTTCGGTTAGCATGATTTCGGTTTTTGGATTGAAACGTGGACCGTTGTCTTCTTCAAAAGACACAGCAGACAAATCTTGCCCTGTTTGACGTGCTGTTTCTACACTGAGGGCAAAAGCTTCAGCGCGCTCACGCCTTGCAACCTCTGCCGCTTCTAAAGCCTCAAGAGGAATATCTTCAACCACTGTTTTGATATCAAAAGCCTTTACAGCTCCTGTAGACGCATCAAATTCAGTTTCAATGTTTTGCATTTTATCTCCAAAATCTTTGCGATATGCGGCAGCAAGCGCAACTTGAATCGCCTCTAAAACGGATTCATAAGCAAGTCCTTTTTCTTCACAAATTTGACGCATGGCTTGTTCTATAGCTGATGACATAGATCGATAATTCAACTTTATAATAATGTTTTTATGGTGGCTGATTGACTCCTTGAAAAAACGAAACCCGCCGATTTCCGACAGGTTCCACATGACAATACTATATCAAAAACGGCAAGGTTCGTCAATGGCTTTAAAGTGTACAATCTCTTGTGGTTTATTTGGAAAAGATGTTATGGCCACAACATCCAATCTCCAGGGGGACTCTTCTTTTTTCATCTTTGCAAGCAAAAACTCAGCTACATTTACCATGCATTTGAATTTTTTTTGCGTGATCGACTGTTCCGGATACACACCTTCTAATGCATTCCTGAATTTTACTTCAACAAAAACCGTCTCATTACCATCGATTGCCAAAATATCTAGTTCTCCAAAAGGTGTTTGCACCTGACGATCAGCAATCAAATAACCGAGTCGACTTAAAAAAGATGCCGCAACATCTTCACCATCATTACCTAACTGACGAAGTTTGTTTGGCATACAAAAAGCCTTTAGCGCTTTTTGCGTTTTTGTGGAGGTAAGTACTCTTGTTTTACTGATCGCGAGTTTTTCAATAAACGCTTTTGTGGAACCGCCTTATAAAAATAATGGATAATATACACCTTCCAAACTAAAGCTCCGATTATCCAAAGTGGGTACCAAAACTTTCCACCCAAAAAACTGGCGCGTTCATAACTACAAAAAACTATAAACAAACCGATAAATCCCATGGTAATGAGAGCTGTGCCGATTTGTTCAAAACCTTTTCGAAGCAGTGAATCTTTAAAACGTTTCTTTAAAATAAACGGTACAACAAATCCGGAAACAACAAGCAAAATTCCAATTCCTAACAATATCCAAACAAGATTACCGGAAACATCAAGTGGCCGAATCGATAACCAGTACAGAGGGTTGTATATAGACATAAAAAAGATAAATCATGAGCAGTTTATAGCGGAATGACGCCCTGAGCGTCAACCTCTAATAAAGAGGCCTGCAAAATCTTCAAGCATTGAAGAAATAACATTGGTAGCAATTAATGCGCCCAACACAGAAACACCAACTCCTAAGAGCTTGTAGAAAAAATCTGATTTTCCATACCCTAATTTGCGTTCGGCCCATGGCACAGCACCAAACCACTCCACAAAGCGGAGAGACTTACGAATCATAACGTAACCTATAAACATCACTAATAATCCGAGTGGAATTTGAATATAAAATGGCATACAAAAAACATTATACTCACAGTACAATCTTCTGTCATGGTTTGGTAATAAAAAATCACCTATTTTACTAGGTGATTCTTTGGTAGACGCTGAGGGATTCGAACCCCCGACCCTCTCGGTGTAAACGAGATGCTCTAACCAACTGAGCTAAGCGTCCATATTTTGTGAATTGTGGTGCGAACGAGAGGACTCGAACCTCCAAGGGATTACTCCCACTAGCCCCTCAAGCTAGCGCGTATACCAATTCCGCCACGTCCGCAAATAAGGCGCAGGAATCGTACCGCACTTTTATAAAAACGGCAAGTGAAGCCCATATCTAGCTAAATAACCTATCTCGACCCGTTACCACCTTGAGCGTATTAGGATCAACTCCCACTGTAAAACGACGATCTTCCAAAACATCTTCATCTATTTGCATGTTCACCACAGAAGGAGTGGTGACAGTAAAAGTCTGCAAAGGAATATGGCTGGTGTGTCGTTTATTTCGACCAAACAAAGACCAGCTTCTAGATGGACCCTCTGTCGTTAAAGTTAAATGTAAAAATCCATCTTTAGGCATAACCGGTTCCCCTTCTGCGCCTACAAACAAATTTCTCACTTCAAGTTTCCCCTCTGGAGAAGGAAAAACAGCAAAAGTACCGCAAGAAATATCTCCCGCAAAGTTTTCTATTACAGCTCGCGTCAAAAAACGTTTACCATTAACAAAACCTGTATCTAGAGTTTCTGTAATACGTGCCGACAAAGTATCACAAGCCAATTCACCTTCGGGTATACCAAGTGCGGTAGCTATGGAGTTCTTTTCACCAACTGGAATAATACCCAAAGTAACTCCATATTCCGTTACAATATCGAGCACCTTAAAAACAGTTGAATCGTTTCCAACAACAACCACCGTAGTAACACCTTGTTTAAGTTCATCACGAATTAATTCCTCAGGACTACGAAAAAGAGCCAAACGAGAAATCTTGCCACCAAGTTCCAGGTCCGTTAAGCGTCTTTCAATGGCAGCTAGTTCTTTTTGGTATTTTTTGTCCTGAGTAAATTCGTCGTAAATGTAGTAATACACAGGCCTCATGATTTAAAAACAAACAATCAAGAAGCACTCTCTTCAACAGATTCTTCCACAGGCATAACCATGCTTCCCATAGAAATGCGCCCATTCACTTTAGCACCAGGAGAAATAGATAATGTTTCTACTTGAATATCTCCGTAAATAACTGATGTTTCTAATAACTCCAATCGATCACTAATCCGAATATTTCCTCTAACTTCTCCGGCAATCACAGCCGACTCTGCCGAAACTTCAGCATGGATTCTGGCTGACTCTCCGATTTTTAAGGATTGATCGGTGTGGAGCGACCCGGAAAGTTCTCCTTCTATATAAACATCACCCTGACTATTAAAGTCACCTTCTACCCTAACTCCTTGAGCAATAATTGTTTCACTATTTTGTGTGTGGGCCATACTATTCTCTTGCAAAAATAAACTTTAGCTTGATTGTACGTTTTAATTGATTTTTTTACCAATTTTCTAAACGTCAGTGTTTTGAACACACCATTTTGATAGTAAAGGTTGACCCCCTACCAATACCCGGACTTTCGGCGGTAATACTTCCACCCATGGCTTCTAATAACTTTTTAACAACATAAAGACCTAAACCAGTAGTTGTCTTAACGTGTTTAGAAGCAGAACCTTGGGCAAATTTTTGAAACAAACGTTCTTTATCTTGCGCAGACAATCCAAAACCAGTATCACGCACCTGAACCGTAACGTATCGAGCATCAGACTGAAAAAATAAATCTACACTACCTTCTGATGTGTATTTAATGGCATTGTCCAGAACGTTCACAAAAATCTCACGTATTCGATCAACATCTGCTTTTACCAAAATGGTACTTTCTGGAATATGAGCTCGCATCTGCAGTTTCTTTTCTTTGGCTAGTGGCTCAACAAACTTCCAAACGTCTTTTAAAACCGAGGTCAACTCGACGTCTACCATAGTTACAGATAAACGACCAGACTCAATTCGCGTGACGTCCAGCAAATGATTAACCAAAAAAATAAGTCGTTCAGCACTATCTGCAATAGTCCTTATGGCCGATTCTTGTTTTTTAGCCACCTTTCCCAACATTCCATTCTGAATTGTTAAAATATAGCCCTTAATTACTGCGAGAGGTGTACGCAACTCATGCGAGGCAATAGATAAAAACTCCGTCTTTAGAACATCTAATTCTTTTAACTTTTTGTTGGCGGCTTTTAGTTTTTTAGTCGCCTCTTGCAAAGAAAGATACTGATTGGCTTTTTGCAAAGAAACAATGATGGTAGGTAGTAATTGTTTTATTGTTTCCCTTTCATAATGACTTAAACCACAACTGTCTCGAGTTATACCAATAAACAATGCGCCCACTCGGTCATCTTCAGAAGCCAAAGGATAAGCAAAAACAGTACGCACTTTATGTGTTTCTGCAAAATCTTCCATTTTTCTTAACGCGGTTGTAGAAACACCGGGAAATAAATCCGTCATCTTGCTAACAGACTGTCTTCTGCCATGATTCAAAGCCTTTACACCAAGATGTGATGATGTGTGTATCGATATTTTGTGTATATCAATCATGTCCAATGGACAAACTAAACCTTTTCTACCAGCACAAAGCAAAGAACTCCAGCGTAAATGAATATCATCACGCAACATTACACCAACCATTTTGAATCCAAACTCCCGAATCAAAATACGACAAATTTTATCACACAAAACATCTGGTTCCAGTGTTTCAATGGCAACCTCATCTAGATGTCTAAGAAGAGATAATGCCTTATTTCGAGTAGCAAGCTCTGCTGTTTGAACATACAGCTGCTCCACAACAGTATCTACTTTTGTTTTTTGTGCGTCATTAGGCTTGTCCTCCATATCACCTCCTCATAAAAACCATTAACTCAAAATACTTGGAATCATTTCTTCTGGAAGATCATCGATAAAGCCATGCACTGCCTGACGACAAACCTCAAGAGAAGCATCTCCAAAAAGATTTTGATATTTTGTAACCAAAGCTTCTAGAATATTTTTTACATCTTTCCCTAACCTGATATTTTTACCATCGATAATTATACCCTCAACATGCTTTGCTTCATTCCAAGCAAGAGGGCCTATAATTCTCTCTTGTTCTTCTATTATTCGTCTAGCGATATCTTGTGGCTTGATCATATGGACTATTCTTTTAATGTCCCCGGGTCAAGCATTATAACTCCCAAAGACAAAACCCACATTGTAGTCACAAACAGCAAATCCACCCAGCCACCAACAAAAAATGTTTCATTGGTTGTAGTCCAAGCAAAACTGAAATCAGCAAAATAATTTAAAACGAAACCGAACAAAACTAACCAAATTGGAATTTTAAAACGTCCCCCCAAATACTTAGAAGATAGTCCAAAGACCAAAACAGCAATCGTTAAAATAACAATGTCTCCTATTGGATAAGCCAAGTCAAAAAATACACTTCCCATTCCTCCACTGGCAGATAAAACACCACCTCGAGCAATCACAACTTGAAAGTAATAAGAAAAGAAAGCAACTAAAACAGGTATAATCATCAAAAAAATTTGACCGTTCTTTTTTTTGAGTGAAAACTGAACTCCGGATGCCTTACTCAAAGATACAGCTCCCAACATCCATAAAGGCCAACTTACGATATATGCTGCATCTGCCCAAGATGGAAAAGGAACTTCTACACCACTAAAAATGTTGTAATAAGCAAAAATCAAAGTACCGATACCCCAAGTAATAAGCCCGGAAGATAAAAACAGTAGAGCTTTACCCATGGCACTTTTGACACCTCCCCATCTGAGCCCCGCGCGAGCACCAATCAAACCACCGACAATAGGCAAAATTCCGATTATGGCTCCAAAAACGTAATTTTGCAACGTATCTTGCTGAGCTGGAGTAAACAAAAAACCATTAAGTGAAAGCCACCATAATAAAATGGCAACATATACAGCAATAAAAGCCCAAATTTTTGGACTTATTGACTGCAACAAAGAGCGTTCTTGTGACATAAGCAAATACAAAATTTTCGTTTCATGCATTCATTGTATCATGAATTATTACACTCTCTTAAAAAATTTTATTAACGACTTTCTGGAAACAAAAATAAACAAAGTTCCATTCAATAAAATAAAATAAATCTGATACATAATATCGACAGCTTGCCATTCTCCAACTGCTGCCAAATCAATAAGTGTCGCCAAAAAAGTTAATCCCCAAGCAAGTATTTGTTCACTCTCAGGACGCAACCAACTTTTTTTAAGCGTTGGAATCGCTCCCGCAAAATCTGCAATAAAAAAACAAATGAGTCCAATCAAAGCAGAACCTGTTAACAACCAAATACCGACACTAAACATGGCAGCAGAAAGACAGACACTATCTAATCTCACCCATTTCCCCTCACCAAAACGAATACTATGAATAGCCACTATTAAAAACATCAAAGCATAGGCACAAGAAAAAAGAACAGCCCATGAACCACCTTCCAAAAAATAACTTAAAGCAATTCCACCATGCAAAAAAGACCAGAGCCAGTAAGATGACCGACTTGGTCTAACTTCTCCTTTCCACATACCCCAAATATAGGTCAACTCAGAAGCCACCACACAAACAAAGGCTGAAATTCCCGCAATTGCTTCAATCATAAGTTGGTAAAGATAACAAAAAAAGGGTAATCCGGCAAGGGATTACCCAATAGAGTGTAGACAGGGTTGTCTACTTGGGGTGTGCGGTGATCAGCATGATTCCCGGATATCCATCACGTTCAGGGTTATCGGCGGGAACAAATTTGAGACCATCGACAGAAAAACCAGATTCCCGAAGCCTGGAACGCATGATTTTCTCGTCAGAGTACAGGCAAGCGGCCACCTCTTGGCCATTGTGCCAGGTAGTGGTTTCAGCGAGGGTTACGAGGGAAAGAACACCGTCCATTCGAATAACACGCCGAGCTTCTCGCAGAACTGACCGCATCCCATCTTCCGAGGGCATGTGGTCGATACCGAAGCATGACATGATCACCTGAAAAGATTCATCAGCGAATGACCAGGGTTGGTGCAGAAGATTTCTTGCCATCAACTCGTGTTCTCGATTCAGAAGACGATACAGAACTTCTTCGGAGTTCATGTTGGTGTCCAGTGTTTCCAGAACACGCGAAACATGCCTTGAAACATCGAGATACCTGCTATGAACATTGCCCATCCGAAGATCTTTGATAACACCACCAACATAGTCAATGTTGTCGGCTCGCAGATCGATTCCGACAGACCTGTTCGCAAAAACCAGTGCCTGATTCCAGTATTGGTAGGTCGGCCCGCAACCCAGATCCAAAACAGGACCGGGGTTATTCAGCGAAACCTTCGCCAAGAACGCCAGAATGAGCGCGTTCTCGGGGGTCATTTCGTTGTAGAACTGTTCAAAATACAGTTTGAGATAATTGACGTCACCGGCATTTTTTACCTGATTCACAACGCACCTCCGTGGCAAAAAAAGAACTCCCCACTTGGGGCACGGGGAGTATAACACAAATCCAAAATAGACCAAATCCCTACATTTCCTTAATAGTTGGCATTCCTAGTAACTTAAAGCCATTTTCTAAAACCTGCTTGGTGGCGCCGACAACAGCGACCCTGGCGGCTGCTCGTGGTAAATCTGCTTCTTTGAGTACTGGACAAGCCTCGTAAAAACCAGAAAAAGCCTGACAGAGTTCAAATAAGTATTGAGCTAATTTGGCGGGTGCGTATTGTGTTGCTGCAGAAATAACTGCCTGAGGATATTCAGACAACTTTCTAATAAGTGTATGTTCAGCATCGTTTGTTAAGGTTTCTAAGTTTGGTTCTGCAAACTTTTTTGGAACTTTGGACAGAAGTGACACCATACGACTGTATGTGTACAGCAAATACGGCCCAGTATGACCCTCAAAAGACAGAGATTCATTTGGATCAAAAATGAT
>Ga0100380_10002991_pt1 | contig 18022 bp, 17 predicted proteins | sample CryGeymeta201504_FD_80417 | JGI IMG/M metagenome (GOLD analysis project Ga0100380, IMG submission 80417) | Groundwater microbial communities from Crystal Geyser aquifers in Utah, USA - Crystal Geyser metaG 2015-04 | ecosystem: Environmental > Aquatic > Deep subsurface > Groundwater | place... | reverse complement strand
TTTTTCTGGTAAACAACATTATTTCATGACCCGTGGCGACGTGTTCAGCATGAAGATTATCGACAAATTATTCCGCTCATGGCGCATGCTTCCTTTGTTTCGTATGAAAGACGGCATTGAGACCCTCTCGCGCAATGAGGCTGAAATGGAGTTTGTTACGAATCAACTTGCTGATGGTCAGAGTATGATCATTTTTCCTGAAGGGAGTCATTTTTGGCAACGAGAAATAAAACCTTTAAAAAAGGGATTGGTACGCATGGCCTATGAGGTGATGGATAAGAATCCTGAAAGCGATCTTGTGGTTATCCCTGTGGGACTTTACTTCAATGAGATGATCAAGCTAAATCAGGATGTGCTGGTAAATTTTGGCGCTCCAATTTCGGTTCGTGAATTCCCAAAAGAAGAAACACCGCAAAAAACCTTTCTGCGCTTCAATGCTCACTTGCGTTCAAAAATGCAGGAACAAATTCTTTTTATTGATTTGGAAGGAGAGACCTATGAACAAGCCGAAACATGGCGGACTGAATTGGCGGAGCGCTTAAACTCTTTGCCTTTAAAACAGAGCTATCGCTATCAAAAAGAATTCATCCAAATCGTTTGCCGTCCTTCATTTCAGGAATGGAACCAAAACAGGTCCCTAAACTTGGATGAAGTACTAGCAAGTGATATGATGAAATCGTGGTGGACAGAATTGGCTCCTCAGCTTGCTAATCCAACGTGGTCTCACCCTGCGGTTAAAGCCATTAAATGGCCTTTTTATATGCTGTCATTTATTCAATTTTTCCCGCTCTTTTACTTAGGTCGAATGCTCTTAGGTAAAATAAAGGATAGAACATTTCATAACTCGGTAAAGTTCGGACTAGCTCTCTTAGTTCAGCCTTTGTTTACCTTGATTTTCGGATTTTTGATGGTGCCACTATTTGGTTCATGGTGGGCCTTACCTATTTATTTGCTGAGTGCTCCCATATGGGCTGTGCTCTTCACTGAATGGCGGGGAAATCAAAAGGTTCAGTTTTGATTTAATACTTCTAGAATCACTTCGCAGGCTTTTTCAATTTCCTGCTCCGAAATGATCAGCGGAGGTGCAATGCGCATTTTCTCGGCTGAAAATAAAAACCAATCGGTGAGTACACCTCTTTCTATGCAGGCGTCGATGTATTTTTTATTTTCCTCAAAACATGAAAACTCCAACGCGAGCATCATGCCTCTCCCTGAAATGGATTTGATTTTAGGGTGTTTTAACAGATTTTTAAACAACCACTCCTTATGCGCAATGCTTTCCATTACGCGCTCCTTGATGAGGTAATTAAGTCCGGCTAATGCTGCGGCACAGGATAAAGGGTGTCCGCCAAAGGTGCTAATATGGCCCAATACCGGATCATGTGTAAAGGCATCCATATTTTGCTTTGAGCTTATAAAGGCGCCAAGTGGAACTCCAGCACCAAAGGCCTTGGCCAAAAGTAATATATCGGGTTCGATGCCATAATGCTCAAATGCGAAGAGTTTCCCGGTTCTTCCCATGCCACATTGAATTTCGTCAAGGATGAGCAGGGTACCCGTTTGATCGCATCGCTCACGTAAAGCATGGAGATAGGAGAGTTCAGCAGGTAAGTACCCAGCCTCGCCTTGTACGGTCTCTACAATCACGGCAGCGCAAGTCTCGTCTATCGCTAAGAGTTCTTCTTCTTGATTGAAGCGGATGTGATGGATATGAGGTAAAAGTGGCTGAAAAGGGGCTTTATATGCTTCGTCGCTCATCAGACTGAGAGCACCATGGGTACTTCCATGGTATGCATCTTTCATGGCAATAAATTTTTGACGCCCGCTAATACGCTTGGCCAGTTTCATTGCACCTTCGACAGCTTCACTACCTGAATTGACAAAAAATATTGAATCAAGCGTGCTGGGTAAATGCTTGGTTAGCTCCGTAGCTAAGGCTACCTGTGGATTTTGAACCAATTCGCCATACACCATCAAGTGAAGGTATTGATCGGCTTGTGCTTTTATGGCGGCAACTACCTCTTTATTTCCATGCCCGAGACTACTTACACTGATGCCCGATATGAGGTCGAGATAAGGCTTTCCGTCGCTGCCAAAGAGATAAACGCCTTCTGCTCTGTCAATTTCGAGTAGCAAAGGAGCATCGGAGGTCTGTGCCATATGGCGAAGAAATAGTTGGCGATTCGAAATCATCGCTTCAAATGTATTCAAAAAAAATCCCGGCAACCAAAAGGAAGCCGGGATTCGTAAACCTTTGTTTACAGATTACTTGATGCTTGAAGAAAGCTCAGAACCTGGTTTGAATTTTACCACTTTCTTAGCGGCAATTTTGATTTCTTTACCAGTTTGTGGGTTTCTACCAGTTCTTGCAGCTCTGCTGGCTACCGAAAATGTTCCGAATCCTACAAGGATAACTTTGTCACCTTTTTTCAAGGTATCAGCTGAAGCATCCAAGAAAGAGTTCAAAGCAGCTTGAGCTTGTACTTTGGTAAGCTTTGCATCGTCTGCAATTTTGTTAATGAGGTCTGATTTGTTCATAGTGCTACTATATTAGTTATTGTATGAATTGAAATTTAATCAAACTTAGGAATAAACCCCTTATTTGCAAGGGGTTCAGGCATTTTTCTATGTGGAAAACCCTAGAATGAACAGTAATTCACGTAATAAATGCGCTGAATCCCTTTGATATCAATGGTTTGAGAGTGGTTTTAACTATTTAGTATGTGAATAACTTCGTTCACATTTGGACTCTCAGGACCTAGGATTGATGCGGCTTGGAGGTATGTTTCTCGTCTTTGTATATACAATTCATACAGATTTTCTTCCATTTTCTCCTTTGTTCGTTGTTTCAAGACCGGCCGCAATGCTTCAGTTCCGGTTAATCGCTTGCTTATTTCATCGAATGGAATATCTAAAAAGAGCGTTTGTCCTTGCTGATTCATCCACTGCATTGATTCATAAAAACAGGGAGTCCCTCCGCCGGAGGCTAAAACAAAAGGGCCTCGCTGAGAATCAAATGCCCGGAGCGCCTGTGCTTCATATTCTCGGAACCTAGATTCTCCCCAAGAATCAAATAATTTGCTGATGGACATCCCGGTTGTTGCTTCAATATGAACGTCTAAATCATAGAATGGAATATGAAGGGCTTCGGCTAAAATTTTCCCGAATGTGGTTTTTCCGCTGCCCATAAACCCAATAAGAAAAATCGCTTTCATTGAAGTTGAATTCGTGGATCCAAACGTTTATAGATTAAATCTACTGCCAAATTGATCACAATAAATAATACAGCCACCCATAAGACACTGCCCATTACCACGGGGTAATCGGCTTTTTCCAGCGCTTCAACCGTTATTTTTCCCAGGCCTTTCCAATTGAATATAAACTCGATAAAGAATGCACCCGCCAATAATGAGGCAAACCAGCCTGAAATCGAAGTGACTACAGGGTTTAGGGCATTCGGAAGGGCATGCTTCCATAGAATGCTTCTTTCACTCAGTCCTTTGGCCTTTGCAGTAACAATAAAATCCATCGATAAAACATCCATCATTGAACTTCGTGTGAGTTGTGTAATAATGGCAAGCGGACGAATACCCAATGCTAAAGAGGGAAGTAGCAAATTCTTCCATACGTAATGACGCCCTTCTTCCAAGGAATAGTCAACCAAACTTCCGGTCATATTTAATCCAGTGATATCATGCCAGACAAAGCCAAAAAGCCAGGCAATCAAGATAGCTGCAAAAAAAGAGGGCAACGAAATGCCCAATGTACTTATGGCGAGTAAGAGACGATCTGGCCACCGGTCGCGGTATAATGCAGAAACTACGCCGGCACTGATTCCAAGAAGGATGGCTAAAATTATGGATGATAGAGCTAAAACTACGGTCCCCTCCATGGCTTCTCCTAATATCTGACTAACCGGTTTTTTACTTTGGTAAGAACTTCTGAAGAAAGGCGCTTGTAAGGAGCCATAAAATCCTCCAAGCTTTACCTGGCTGGCTGCTCTTGGGTTTTCTTGATAACTGAAATGGATGGGAGAGAGGTCATTCAGGTAATGAAAGTATTGTTGATAGACTGGGAGGTCGAGTCCCATTTCTTGGCGGGCCGCTTCAATGCTCTTTGCATCGGTGCGTTGACCCATTGTAAGTTGCGCCGGATCAGGCAATACATTGAACAAGAGGAACACCAGGCTCACTACGCCAAAAAGGGTAGCGAAGGCATAGGCCAAACGTTTACCGAAGTAAACTAGAAAACTCATTTATTCTTCTTTTTCTCAAACTTAGCAATGGCCTTGTCGAGATCTTTCATGTCAGGAGCATTGCGTGCAGACCAACGTTTTACCACAATTCCTTGGTGCATCAATACAAATCCGGGATTACTTCGAATAATGGATTTTAGCGCAGTTCGATCTAATTGATAGAAAGGAAAAGCCAATTGATATTCATGGCGGAATTTTTCATAATCCTGCGGGTCTGAGTTGGTAAAGGCATAAATTTTATGACCGGCTTCTTGCCACGGAGTCATTACCTCTTTGAATTTCTTCACCGTCTTAATACGAGTATCGCTCAAATCATACGCAATCATAAAAATGGCATACTTATCTTCATTGAGGATTTCTTCGGTAATATCTTCACCATGTCCATTTTTAACAAAGAAGTCGTGAATTTTCGCTGGCACGCCAGGGTCGGTCACTTCATCCTCTCGGTCGACAAATTCGTATTGACTGTTATCGATGGAAGCAATCTCATCCATCTTAAACCGTGTTGGTTCGCCTGTTTCCTTATTTTTATAGATAAAGACCATTTCTTTGGTCTCAGGAATTTCTGTAGTTAATGAACGAATATCGCTGCCCTCATCCCAATATAGATAGTTGATTACCGGCATATACATCCAGCAGTAGACCGAAAATGCAGCACTCGCAACCGTAAACAAAAGGATAAGGTTGGTTTGCATAATTTTCGCGAAAAACGGACGAATATGTTTTCTACGGATGAAAATGATGATGATCAATGTTGAAAGGAAGAGGTCCTTATAGAAAGATTGCCAGGGGGTGAGCTTGATGGCGTCGCCAAAGCAACCGCAGTCTTTCATGTAGTATATCTCACGTGGAGTAAATCCTAAAATATTGGCCCACCATAAAGTTCTGGCATTATCGGGGTTTTCAAAAAACCAATTACCCACGGCAGTAAACCCAGTAAGGAAGGTAAAGAATACTATCATGGCTAAGAGAAGCCAAGAAGTTACCTTCATTCGGATACCTATTAGCACACAAATACCCAACACAATTTCTGCTACACAAATGAGTACAGCTTGCAAAACCTCTTGGTGTTGCATAAAGGTGGTTCCGAATATGCTATAGTATTCGGTGAGTTTATAAGAAAATCCGATTGGATCATTGGCTTTGATAAAGCCACTGAAAATAAAGAGCAGTCCGACCAGGACGCGACTAATTCCGGTGAGCACTTTCATGGTTTTCTGCGAGACGTATTAGGGCGAATATAGAATAGTTAATGATATCTCTGAAATTGGCATCAATCCCTTCAGAAGCCAAAGTTTGGCCTTCGAGGTCTTCAATTTGTTTAATGCGCATCAATTTCATCATAATTAAATCTGTGAAGGTGCTCACGCGCATGTCGCGCCAAGCTTCCCCGTAATCATGGTTTTTATCAAACATCAGCGACCGGGTAGTTTGCACTTCAAAGTCGTACAAGCCTTCAACTTCCGCGCCACTCATATGTAAATCGGATTCATCAGCACCTTTTTCCATTTGAATTAGGGCCATAATACAATAATTGATGATTCCGACGTATTCATTGTCAATGGCTTCATCAATGAGCTGGACTCCTTTTTCTTCAATACTTTTTATTCGTTTGGCTTTGATGAAGATTTGGTCGGTAAGACTTGTTTGGCGAAGGATACGCCATGCCGAACCGTAATCATGGTGTTTTTTTACAAATAATTCTCTGCACTGGCGAATGGCCTGATCAAATTGCGCTGCTGTCTTTGTACTCACTGTATCCTTTATTTCAAATGCCTAATTTTGAAGGCTGAGAACTGCAAGGTAAGATGAATCCTGAATTATTGAAAGACCATACAATGAAGCACCTAATACAAGTACGTGGAAAACTCCTGTCGTTTGAACAGCCTATAGTAATGGGGATATTGAACGCTACACCAGACTCATTCCATGCGGCGAGTAGGGTACAGAATCACGATTCTGCGTTGAGGCAGGCTGAAAAACATCTAAAAGAGGGGGCGCATATGCTCGACTTGGGTGCTTATAGCTCTCGACCGGGTGCTACTGATATCTCCGAAGACGAGGAGCGGAGAAGGCTATTGCCGCTTGTGGAAAAGATTTCATTCGCCTTTCCTGAGGTGCCACTTTCTATCGATACTTTCCGCAGCAGACTTGCCAAGGAAGCGATCCAGGCTGGTGCGGGTTTAATCAATGATATTTCTGCTGGAGATGAAGATCCCGCGATGTTTATTACTGCAGCATTGTTGAAGGTGCCAATTATTTTGATGCATAAACAAGGCAAACCAGCAACAATGCAAAACAATCCGCAGTACAAGGATGTAGTGGGCGAGGTTTTCGATTACCTCACGCAAAGGCTAATTTTAGCTCGCCAATCTGGAGTGAAGGATGTCATCATTGATCCAGGCTTTGGATTTGGAAAAACGAGTGAACATAACTTTTCATTGATGAAAAATCTTGACGTATTTCAGCATATAGATGCGCCTTTAATGGTAGGAGTATCGCGCAAGGGAATGATTTGGCGAACTTTAGGTATTAGCTCGGAAGAAGCCTTGAATGGGTCGACAGTGCTGCATACCTGTGCCTTGATGAATGGAGCAAAGCTGTTACGCGTGCATGATGTTCAAGCAGCAGTGGAGGCATGTCGACTTGTCGCAGCTATCCGCGAAGCTTAATTATTGTAAGCTATCCAGCGCTTTTTGCATCTTGTTTAGCATTTCCTCTGGGGTTTCTCCTAGGTGCTCCAGCTCTGCCTTAGCGGCGTCATAAAGTAAGTGGTCGGGGTAAGTGATCAAGAAGGTTTCATAATACTTGCGTGCCGAATCCAAATTGTGGACCTCATTATTGTATAAGAATGCTGCACCAAACAATGCATCTGAATGGCTTTTGCTCTCTGGGTAAAGTTCCGAAAACTGACCGTAAATTCCTGCAGCCTTGGCATAATCTTTTTTGCCAATGGCTCTTCTTGCAGCGAGGAATAAAAAGTTTTCGTGAACCGGGTTTCCTGGATAGTTTTCTAAGTATTCGTCTTGGGCAATATCATATTTGGCTGCAATTTCAGGCACATTGAGCGAGTCGGTATTTGACCAAGAATGTAGCAGGGATTCGAGCTCTGATTGACTCCGAATCACCTTCTTATCCGTACTCGAAGGGGTGCACGCATTCAGGCTCACAAGTAAAATAAGGCCAAGCAACATATCTTTCATGCGACGAAAATAATAGATTACAGTTTTATGGCGTAGCATTCTGGTATATATTTGACTCGAATACCTATTTTCCACTTTCTATGAAAAAATTATTTGTCAGCATGCTGCTGCTTTTGATGATGTCAGACGCTCAAGCGCAGTATCAACTTGGTCAATCTATAAGCAATTATAGCGGCACGAATAATATTTACCTGAATCCATCCAATGTGGTGGATAGTCGGTTTAAATTTTACTTAGGGCTGACTCAGACGAGTTTGCATTTAAGTAATGATTTTATAACCTGGAACGGTGCATATCACCCATTCGCCCCTTTAGGAAATGGGGTGCCAGTTTTGGGCTCTATTTGGAAAATACCAGCCGATCAAATTGATGGGTCTGGAGCAATAAATTTTGATGATAATTGGTTGACTGCCAATATAAATGGCAAGTCAAAAAACGCATTTTTGCAAGTGGAACAGCGCTATCTAAGTGCGATGTTTAATTTTGGACCCAAGACTTCCATGGCCATTGGTGGTCGGATTCGCGCCGTTGGTCAGTTTACGAATGTTTCGCAACCACTTGCTCAGTTTATTCGGTATGGATTTAATACCGATACCACAAAGCCACCTTATTCGAATGGCGAGCTAATACTAAACGAACAGTACTCTGATAACTCTTTTAATGTCAACGCATTTGCCTTCAATGAAATTTCTTTGACCTTTGGTCAGGTACTCTATGACCATAATGAGACCTTTCTTAAGGGGGGAATTACCGGAAAGTATTTCACCCCTTTATATGGTATGTACATGAGGAATGAGGCTGTCGATGTTATTGTCTATGGGGAAGACAGTTTACGCTTAGAAAACGCAGATATCCAATATGGCTATGTATCAGATAACTTTTATACCGACGCGGGAAGTAGTAAAAACCCGATGGAATTAGGAAGTGGATTTGGCATGGATATCGGATTCACTTATGAATACCGTCCAGATTATAAATCGTTCCGATATAAGATGAACGGTAAAGAAAAGTCTGATCCATCTAAGAATAAGTACAAATTCCGTATTCAGGCATCCTTCAATGATCTTGGTTCGATTAAGATGTCGAATGATAAATATATCCGGAGTTATAAATTGGCTTCAGAGGCCAATATCTTTATTACCCCAGATATTTTAGATACCATGCAGGTTTTGCAAGATAAATATGCAGATGAATATGGAAGCCTGATTGTATTAGATTCTTTGGTAGGAAGAACTGTAGGCTTTGCTAGCCAATCAAATTCATTTACATGGAAACTTCCTGCAAACTTCAATGTCAATGTGGATTACCAAATTACAAATCATTTTTACGTGAATGCACTTTGGATTCAAAGCCTTCGCGCAAAGCAGGTAAATGGACTTCGTGGCTTTTCGCTCTTGGCTTTAACCCCACGTTTTGAAGCACGTTGGTTTGAGGCTTCCGTTCCCTTGCAGTTGACGCAAAACTATAAAAAGCTCCGCATCGGTATGTATTTAAGAGGCGGTCCGTTTTGGATCGGTTCGGATAATTTCCCAGCCTTGTTTACCAAAGACAATATCAATGGGGCAGACTTCTATTTTGGATTCTCTATGCCAATCCATCGTAAAAAAGAAAAAGACCGTGATAAAGACCAGGTTTCGGATAAATACGATATATGCCGTAACGTTCCTGGATTATGGGAGTTTAGAGGCTGTCCAGATACCGATGGTGACAGTGTCCCTGATAGCAAAGATTCCTGCATAGACGTTCCTGGTCTGCCCGAGTTTAATGGCTGCCCAGACACAGATGGTGATGGAATTATGGATGCTCAAGACTCCTGTCCTGAAACACCAGGTTTATTGGCCTTTGATGGTTGCCCAGATACAGATGGCGATAGTATCGTTGATCACTTAGATTCTTGCCCAAGCATTCCTGGACCTCGCTCTACAAATGGTTGTCCGGATAAAGATGGTGATGGCGTTCTTGATCCACAAGATACTTGTATTGATATTCCGGGCTTAAAATCACTTAATGGCTGTCCTGATCAAGACGGTGATGGTGTAGCAGATTATAAAGACAAATGCCCAACTATTCCAGGTCTGGCCCAATATTATGGTTGCCCTGATACTGATGGTGACGGAGTCTACGATGTGATTGATCTTTGTCCGCTTGAAAAGGGGAGTCCTGAAAATAATGGATGTCCGAAAGTGGTAGAACGTATTGATATCATGGAAATCCCAGATGAGGACGCGACAATCTTACAAGAGGCATTTGATAACCTCGAATTTGCAGTCGGTAGTTCAAACATTTCAGCGGCCTCTTTTGAAAGCTTAGATAAACTCATTGAATTAATGAACAAACGTCCTGAATACCGCATTTATATCGCTGGTCATACTGACAATACAGGTATTGCGAAGAAAAATGAAGCCCTGAGTTTAAGCAGAGCAAATGCCGTACGCGACTACTTACTGACTAAAGGAATTAGTCCGACTCGAATTAAAACCGAAGGCTTTGGATCAAGTAGACCAATAGAAAGTAATGATACCCCAGAAGGAAGACAGAAAAACAGAAGGGTAGAATTCCGTGTAATTCGCTAATCACTCGTTCTTGTTTTTAAAATTCATCTATTAAAAGTTTAAATAGAGAAAGAGAAGTCGAAAGGCTTCTCTTTTTTTACTTTAATGCTTCTGGTTGTACCGTTCAAGTTTTGTGAGGCCGATGGTGATACATAGTTAGTAATTGAGAGAATTGGATTATTTCATTATGACTATTATATGCTACAGCTATCAAAAAATGAAGAAAAAGTTTCGCGAAATGCAGCGAATGTTATTTTATCATGTCTAAACTTTAAATATATTTGAATCATTCAATAAATTGAATTCGCTAATCATTATGAAAAAAATCTACTTTAAACTACCATTAGTCGCTCTAGTAGCAATGACAATGGTGCTTGGCAGCTGTAAGAAGGATTCTACTGACACCGGTGGGGACACTACTCCACAAGAAGAAAAGTTAGCTTCTGAAGAACCAGGAAATGCAAGTGCGGTATTGGAAGAATATACCGGAGTACGTTGTACCTATTGTCCTGATGGACACAGAAGAGCTCAGGCTTTAGCCGATGCCAACCCAGGAAAAGTTGTTTTAATCAATGTTCACACTGGATATTATGCTGATCCAGCTGCTGGATGGCCTGATTTTACAACAAGCTACGGAAGTGCTTTAGCAGGAATGTCTGGTCTTGCTGGTTATCCAGCAGGTTCAATGAACCGTTTCACATTCGACGGCGGTAAAAATGCTGCTCCCTATTTTAAACAATCTGCAACTAGTATGGCATTAAGCCGTGGTGGATTTAATGCAGCTGGTATTGATAGAATGGCTCAGCCAACTAACGTGAACATGGGAATGAAATCTGTTTACAATGCCTCTACTCGTGAGCTTAAACTTACTGTTGAGTTGTATTATACAGGCGACGAAACAGTTTCTAACTACCTTAACGTTGTGGTTCTTGAGAGTGGCGTAGAAGGCAAACAAGTTGATGCTGGTGTGATTAAAAACAATTACGTTCACAACCATATGCTTCGTGACATGATCACAGGACAATGGGGTGATAAAGTGCCTACAACGGTAAAAGGCACACGCTACAAGAAGACCTATACGTATAAAGTATCTGAAGACTTCGTAGCTGAGAATCTTGAAATTGCAGCTTATGTATCGCAAGAAGAAAGCGGCAAAAAAGTTCCAATTATCAATGGAATTTCAGCTAAGATGATCAAATAATAAGAGCATAAAAATTATTGAAAAGGGATGATGCATAATCATCCCTTTTTTTTATTTCTCTTTTGAATTGTCAATTACCTTTGTCTCATGAAAAATCCTTTCGCGATTGGGCATAAGCTATTCTATACCAAAGCTGTTGAAGAAGCGGATAAGGCTTCTTTCGAAACTGGGGAAGTGCATGCGGTCTATTCCACTTTTGCCTTAGGAAGAGATGCCGAATGGTCTTGTAGGCTATTTGTTTTAGAAATGAAGGAGCAAGACGAAGAAGGAATTGGTACCTATCTTACCATTAAGCACCATTCTCCGGCATTAATCGGACAGCAGGTTGAATTCATCGCTTCGCTAAAAGCAGTGAATGGAAACGAAATTATAGCAAGCTTTGAAGCAAAGATTGGAGATCGCTTGATTGCTTCAGGAGAAACAGGACAAAAGATTATTAAAAAAGAGAGGTTAGAGAAGCTATTCAATTCACTCCATGACTGACGGGATAATAAGCATACTAAATAAACGCGCGAAATTCGAATATGAATTTTTGGAGAAATATGAAGCGGGCCTAGAGTTGCTGGGAACCGAGGTTAAATCGCTACGCACCGGCAATGCATCCATCACGGATGCGTATTGTGCATTTGATAACGGAGAGTTATTTCTGATTAATTCACATATCGCTGAATTCAAATTTGGTAATATTAACAATCATATTCCCTTGAGACGGCGTAAACTACTCCTGAAGAAGCGTGAACTCAGGAAACTTGAAGGGAAATTAAAGGACAAAGGATTGACCATTGTACCCATTAAAATTTTTCAGAGCGAGCGGGGATATGCCAAAATAAATATCGCACTCGCCAAGGGTAAAAAGGAGTTCGACAAACGCCAAGACATTAAAAAGCGCGACGTAGACCGTGAAATAGCCCGCTATACCTAATACCCCTAACCCGTTCATCCTATGGGAGGCTTTTCGCCGAGTCGAAGTGCCAAAACCCCTTCTCTTACCATCCCTCATTCCCAATCAATGGAACAAAACGGAAGGCACCATGGTCTTCTTGAGAAATGCTCCCGTCTTCCAGCTTGGTGGCACGCATCATCCGTTGGTTCTCTATATCCCCAACAGGTATGATGATTTTTCCTCCCACCTTTAATTGATCGAGATAGGCTTGTGGAATTTCTGGAGCCCCAGCAGTGACGATAATTCGGTCGTAAGGGGCATGGTTGAGCCAGCCCTGACTACCATCACCGTAACGTAGTTGAACATCATAACCACATAAATTTAAGATGTGTTGAGCCCGGTGATGTAAGGTCTTTTTACGTTCTACACTGAAGAGTTTGGCTTTCATCTCTGCCAGAACAGCCGCTTGATATCCCGAACCAGTGCCGATTTCCAATACTTTCATGCCTGGAACAAGTTGAAGTAGGCTGCTTTGAACCGCCACGGTATAAGGTTGAGAAATGGTTTGTCCATCGGCAATAGGATAGGCTTTGTCTTCATATGCGAAGTCTTCAAAATCGCGGTCGAAGAAAAAGTGCCGAGGTACGTGCAGCAAGGCTTGCAAGACCGTTTCATTTTGAATTCCTTTCGCGATAAGACTCTCAACCAATCGCTTTCTTAGTCCTTTATGTTTATAGGTGTCCTTCACAGGCTACGTTTTTACACAGTCGTTGAAAACGGAATGTAGGCCGTACCTACACAATCCGTAATTTCGCAAATGTAAACTTTTTGAACATGGTAAGGATTGGTGTAATAGGAGCAGGGCATCTAGGAAAAATTCATATTCGTTGTATTAAGCAGATTCCAAATCTGAAATTGGTTGGATTTATGGATAGCGATGATGAAAATGCAGCACGTGTTGCCGAAGAATATGGCATTAAACGGTTCATGTCGATTGAGGATATGTACCTTGAAGTAGACGCCATTGATATTGTTACGCCCACAGTGAGTCATTTCGATTTTGCGAGCCATGCCATCAAGGCGAGTAAACATGTCTTCATAGAAAAACCACTTACCAATACATTGCAAGAGGCAAAGGAGCTGATGGAGCTTGGGTATGAAGCCAATGTGAAAATTCAAGTGGGGCATGTAGAGCGCTTTAACCCGGCATTTATTAAGGCCCAAGAGTTTGATTTAAAACCCGTATTTATTGAGACTCATCGGCTAGCAGAATTCAATCCAAGAGGCACCGATGTGAGTGTTGTGCTCGACCTCATGATTCATGATATTGATATTACCTTAAGCTTGGTGCGCTCCAATGTGAAGAACATTCAAGCTTCGGGCGTAAATGTGGTGAGCGATACGCCCGACATAGCGAACGCACGAATCGAGTTTGATAATGGTTGCGTTGCCAACTTAACAGCCAGCCGCATCAGTATGAAGAATATGCGCAAAACACGGGTTTTCCAACGCGATGCTTATGTTGCAATCGACTTTTTAAAGAAATCAACTGAAATATTCCGCCTGGATGAAGCCCCTGATGAGCCAGATCCAATGGCGCTCATTTTGGATTTAGGTCCGGGAAAAGGAAAGAAGCAGATTCATTTTGAAAACCCTGAGTCAGAGCCTATCAACTCCATACAGTGTGAGTTAGAACTTTTTGAAAAAAGCATCACTTCCAACCTGCCAACAGAAGTTAGCGTTGAAGACGGGTATAATGCCATGAATATTGCTTACCAGATTATGGAAAAAATTCAATCCAAGGCAAATATTCGGTAATTTCGTCCCGCCATCATGAAAAATACTTGGATCCTATTGGTACTCGTTGCGCTCTCCATTGCTTCGTGCAGAAAACGTGATATTGTTGACCCCTCATATATGCATATCACTCCGGTCGAGCAGGTGAGTAAACCCGGACAAGGCACCAATTCACATAATATTGAGTTTGTTTATGCCCTGATTAATGATAATTCTATCGGTACTTACCAGGTTCCAGCGACTGTTCCTGTGCTCTATGAAGGTCCATATAAAGTAGAAGCGCGGCCCATGATTAAATGGTTTGCCAGAGAAGGATTACACCCCTATTCGATGATGAGCAATTATGAGCAGATTATTGACTTTACTAAATTAGATATCGATACCTTAAAACCGGTTTTTCAATACTTGGATCAGGTTGAGTTTGCTTGGCTAGAAGATTTTAATGATAACGACGCATCCATGAGTGTACGTTTCGGAACTATCGATACATTTTATGTTGAGAACGATCCTAAACTAAGTTTCGATGGAACCCCGTATATGTATATACCAATGGGTGCCGGCGAAACATTCTTTGAAATTGAATCCAAAGATTTGTTTGAGCTGGCTGTTGATGGGAGAGAAGTAATACTTGAAATTGATTTTAATACCAATGTGCCTTTTACAATCGGACTGTATGCCACGAGCAGCAGTCAGGTAATTACACTACCTTCGGTATCTCCCTATTCAACAGATGGCGTGTGGCAAAAAGGCTATATCTACTTAACCGATGAGGTGTTTAATCAAGGAACAGATACTCGTTTTCGTATTTTCTTCCGATCAGCGAATGCAAGTGTAGCGGACCCGAAAATTTATATCGATAACCTGAAACTTCTATACCGTAAATAGTGAACGCACGCAGTCAACGTATAAAGTATGTTTTAGGCGACTATTTAGCAGCTGCTATCAGTTGGTTTAGTCTTTTTACGTTTCGAAAAGTGTATATCGAGCCGCAAAAATTTGGCTATCAAATTCCGTTTGACTTAGATGCTGACTTTAATCTTTTATTGGGTTTATTGATTGTTCCCATCTATTGGCTTTCCATTTATACCCTGATTGGTTCGTATAAAGAAGTGATTCTCCGCTCCCGTTTAAGAGAAATGGTCGTCACACTAAACACTGCATTTCTTGGTGTATTGGTGCTCTTTTTCTTTTTACTATTAGATGATGAGGTGAAATCTTACAAAGACTATTATCTCACCTTTTTGCTACTATTTGGCTTACATTTTCTGCTAACTAGCTTGTTTCGCTTCATCATTTCTACTCAAACCAAAAGAGCCATTCAGAGCCGACGTATTGGGTTTAATACGGTATTGGTTGGTGGGAATATTAAAGCGAAAGAACTTTATGATGAATTGCGATCAGAGAAGAAGTCCCAAGGATTCAACTTTCGAGGTTATATCAGTCTAAATGGCGGTAAAGAGGCTATTTTTCAAGACGAATTAGCCTGTCTTGGGAATACTAAAGACATTCGGCAGATCGTTCGGGATGATCAGATTCAGGAAGTCATCCTGGCCATAGAATCTTCTGAGCACCATCAAATTAATGAAATTTTGAATGAGCTTGAAGGCGTGCATGTGCGTGTTCGAATCATTCCTGATTTATACGATATCATTAGTGGTACGGTAAAAATTAATCATATTATGGGTCCTGCGCTCATCGAGGTGAAACGCGAACTCATGCCGGTTTGGCAAGAATCTACCAAGAGAGGGATGGATATTATGGTGTCCCTACTTGCTGTGAGTCTTGGGTTTCCGCTCTTGGCTTCGATTGCCATAGCGGTGAAAATGTCCTCGAAGGGTCCAATGCTCTTTCGACAAGAACGCATTGGAATAAATGGCATGCCCTTTAAGATAATTAAGTTCCGAACCATGCGTCAGGATGCCGAAAAGGATGGTCCTCAACTCGCCAAAGAAAATGACAATCGAGTAACTGGCGTGGGCTTCTTCCTTCGCAAAACGCGATTGGATGAATTGCCTCAGTTTTTTAATGTATTGAAAGGGGATATGTCCTTAGTAGGACCTCGTCCGGAACGTCAGTTTTTCATCGATCAAATCATTGAAAAAGCGCCTCACTATAAGCTATTGCAACGTGTCCGTCCGGGAATTACTTCTTGGGGACAAGTCAAATACGGCTACGCGGAAAATGTCGATGAAATGGTTGAGCGCCTAAAGTTTGATATTCTTTATATCGAAAATATGTCGTTAGCGGTAGATATAAAAATTCTCCTGTATACGGTATTGATTATGATACAAGGCCGAGGAAAATAAACTGAAACCTTTCTCTAGCACATCTGTTACTTCATTATGTTTTCATTCCTAAAAAAGAAATCACCGATTGAACGTTTGCAAGCGAGCTATGAGGCTATGATGAAAGAATCGTATCAGCTCTCTCATACAGATCGTAAAAAGGCCGATGAACTCTATGCTAAGGCCGAAGAAATTGCCAATGAAATTGCAAAGCTTAAGTCGGCCAATGGCTAACTAGGCAGGGTCAACATCAAACTGAACACGTACTTGCCTCCATTTTTTTTCGGTATGAAAATCTGCTAAGATTTTTCGCAGGTCTTGCTTCACCTTCAGGTGGGAGATTTGATCTTTTTCTAGTTTTACCAATAATCGCCTGATATGAAAGTTTCGAATTTTAGACACATAAGGTGTTTCAGGGCCCAAAACCCGACTCCCAAGCATTCCCTTACAAAGATGAGCTAGATGCGTTGAAGCTTTCTCCAAAAGGGCTAAATCCATACTTTTGATCGTAACCTCTATCAGCTTGGTGAATGGAGGGTAATTGAATTTCTCTCGGTCGGCTATTTCTCCACTGAAAAAACGGGCATAATCATGATTAATTACATCTTCCAACACAGGGTGATCGACTCGGTAGGTCTGTATCATAACCTTGCCTCGTTCTTCTCGTCGCCCCGCTCGGCCTGCCACCTGAGTTAATAATTGAAAGGCCCGCTCAAAACTGCGAAAATGAGGAAAGTTCAGTAATTGATCTGCTTGTATTACCCCTACCAAATTTACGCCCTCAAAATCCAATCCTTTCGCAAGCATCTGAGTGCCTACTAGAATATCTAGCTCATGGTCTTCAAACTCATGTACAATACGGTGATGTGCATGTTTACCACGGATACTGCTCTGGTCAAAACGCGTGATGCGGTAGGCGGGGTGAAGGAGCTTCAATTCCTCCTCTATCATTTCGGTGCCAAAACCACTCATTTCTAAATGCTGACTTCCACAAGTCGGACACCCTTTTACAGGCCTTTGCGAATAGCCACAATAATTGCAGCGCATTAAGTCAGTGGATTTATAATAGGTCATGGATATATCGCAGCTGATGCATTTTAAGGTCCAGCCGCAGTTTTTGCACAGAACGATAGGTACATAGCCTTTTCTGTTTTGAAAGAGAATGACTTGCTTATCGCGTTGAATTGAATCATCGATGGCTTCGAGCAATGGTACAGAGAAGGACTGTTTCATACGGCCTTTGCGCTTCATTTCACCCAGATCAATTAGTTGAATGTCTGGAAGTATGGAGTTCCCAAAACGGTTGGGCAGCACTACTAATCCGTATTTTCCCGTTCTCGCATTAAAATAGGATTCGATTGAAGGAGTGGCGCTTCCCAGAATTACCGGGGCTTTAAATAGATGTCCCAATAAAATGGCAGAATCTCGGCCTTGGTAGCGTGGAGCTGGGTCATATTGTTTGAAGGAAGCGTCATGCTCCTCGTCAATCACAATTAATCCGAGTTTTTGAAAGGGTAGAAAGATGGATGAACGTGCTCCTATCACCACACAGGGTTCGCCGGATGCCACTTTTTTATACACTTCCACGCGTTCGTTTTCATTGAAGCGGGAATGACTGATATACACGTGTTCTTTGAATATAGAGCGAAGTTTTCCGACCAACTGAACGGTTAGTGCAATCTCAGGAAGCAGGTATAGAACTTGTTCGCCACGATCTAAGGCTTCACGTATCAAGTCGAAATAAATGAATGATTTACCACTTCCCGTAATGCCGTGGAGCAGAACCACCTCTTTTTCCTTCCAATGTGTTTTGATCTGGGTTTTGGCATCCTGCTGTTCGGCATTT
>Ga0100380_10002987_pt1 | contig 18029 bp, 11 predicted proteins | sample CryGeymeta201504_FD_80417 | JGI IMG/M metagenome (GOLD analysis project Ga0100380, IMG submission 80417) | Groundwater microbial communities from Crystal Geyser aquifers in Utah, USA - Crystal Geyser metaG 2015-04 | ecosystem: Environmental > Aquatic > Deep subsurface > Groundwater | place... | reverse complement strand
TCATGGCCTCAATTATACTGCTAAGCTGTAAGATAGCTTCATTGTTCCTTTGTTCTCCGTCGTGGACACTTTGCTCGGAAAGTGGAGCAGGCAATTGAGATAAAATAAAGGTGTATGGAAGGTGAAGGACTTCAGGAGGGTATATCGGCGCAGTCACGGACATGGGATGAGTTCCGAACAGACCAGCACTAGCATGGTGATCAGATCCTCGCGGCGGGAGATGATCCTGAGCAAACGTCTTGAGAGCCAGCGCTATTCTGTGGCTGTCCAAATACCTTGGAAAAGCTGCTTTCGGAAGTCCCGAAAATCGAAATGCATTCCGAAGTTGATCAATGTTGATTCCACCGTCTTTGTTGTCGTAAGGGTACTCCTTTATCATTTCGTCCGTAACGTCCACACTTTCGTAATGAAATAGCGGGCCGGAGCTAAACAGTGACTCTCCATGTGTGTTCAAGCTTTCTGCAAATGACTTGACAGTCCGCCGACTTCCAGCAGAGTTTCCATCGGCTTGAGAGTTCCAGTAAGGCGCAAGAAAGACAAGATCAAGTCTCTGCCGAGGAAAGTTCCGTCTATTCTTGTTTCCGGGGCTGCTGTCTGCTTCGGAAGCATTCATCACCCTGGCGGGCCAGTACACACCAGGTCTGGCACCCTTGCTAAAACTAGCTGCCAGTACAATACCATATTCGACACCTTTCACCTTGAATTCGCTGGTTTCGTTGTACCGGTTGGAATGACGATCGTCAATTTTTTTCTTAGCCTCTTTGCTCTTTCCCTTCGAAGAGTTGACGCGGCGTTCCCACTTCTTTCGAGCGTCCAAAAGTTCTTCTGCTTCCATATCAAATGATTCGAGACCTTCGTCGAGCCACAATCCTCGCCAGAGGTCTCCCATATCATCGTCGTGAATATAGGCAATAACAACTCCATCTGCACCTTGCCATCTGACGTTATCTCCAATCCTGTTGGCGCCCCCGGACGCCCCCTCCGGCTCTGGAGCTTTTGACGTGATCCAGCCATCCTGTCTTAAAACGGTGGGATCGTAGGAAACCCTGCGAAACGCAAGCTCCAAATCAATCCCATCCTTCTTGTCGCTGTTGGCCAGAATTGTACGTGCCATAGGTGGTGTGTCTTCAAGATGATACACATACCGAAAGAGGTAGTGAATGTATTTGAGAGCGGCATTGTTGTTCTTTTGGCCCCATGTGTAGAGCGGCTGGCGGTGCCCCCCTCCTCCAACGCCGGATCGAGCCGACTTTTTTGGATTGGGAATTTCCTTGTCAATAAGAGCCAAGTTTCCGCTCCAGTCAACTTTCCAACTTTCTTCAGGGTCGCCCGGAGTGATTTCCAGGGCGAATTCCAAATCCTTCAATTCGTCAGGAGATAACGGCTCCAGCTTAAGTTTGCTTGACAACTCTGGCAGCTCCAAGAGCGTGCTAACAATTTCATCTCTCTTGACCATGGGGTCCGAATTGATGGTAAGCCTTCGAGACGTTCGCACAGGCTGGTTTTGTTCGTCATTCGTCGAACTGGAACTTGGAGTACTACTATTGTTGAAATCCGATTTCTTGTCCTTGGACCCTTGGGTCGTGCTGGCATCAACATCATTCGTCATCTTCTTTTCGAAAGCACCCCCACTTGATGCATCTGTACCTTCTTTTTCTTTTGCAGTGTTGGCTTGTCTTTGTGAATTGCTGCCAGTTCTGTTGTTTGGGATCACTGGTTGGCTGCTTTGGTCTGCGTTGGCGGTGAGTGTGCTGGAAGCAGCAGTTAAATCTGTTGCGATGTATCCATCTGGATCAGATTTTTCGTGACATGTTGAGTGAATAGGTTCAGAATACTTTTTCGTTGCCTCAGCTGCTGTTGATTCTTGAGATTTCTGTATTTCTGGAGAGCTTCCACCTGTACCTGCGCTACTCTCTTGTCGTTTCGCATTCGAGACAAAAGCTGGCGGGTCTTTCTTAAGAGTACGCGACTGGGAAGAAAACGCGTAATTACTGTATTCAGCTGGTATCCCTGCACTGTGGGGAGCATACGGATTATGGTGTGCAGCAGCAGGTGGGGGAAGGAACATTAGGTTTGGGTTGTGTGGGTGAGAAGCATTGCTGTGACCGTTTGGATACATGTGCTGCAAGTAAGGATGCCCGTGCGGATAACCTGGTGCGGGTCCTTGTACTGGTAATTGAGAATAGTGGGGTTGACTGTCCTCTAATCGTGCTCTTTTTGCGAGAGGTGAGCTCTTGTCCCCTTGTCCCTGACGAGAAACACCGTTGCTGTTGCTGCCTCCACCATTCGCACTACTGGCATTTCGTTTGGAAGGGTCCCCACCGGCACCCCAGCTAACTTGACGATCCATGATGGAATCAGCGAACTTTCTACTCCTGCCTTAGACACTGACGGAAGGTACTGCTTTTATTTGTCGCGCTGTTCTTCCTATCTTGCCTCTGACTCTGTAGTGTGGGCTGATGTTTGATGTTTGATGATTGATAGGTGGTGAGGGAAGGCAGAGGGGAATTGTCGAGAGGATTTTGGTGATTGACTTTGCACAAATAATGATTGTTGTTTATCTGCCTGCTAATAACACCCAATCGAAACTTAATTGAAGAATCACCAATACAAATCAGGATATTGAAACGTATATCTCAGAATGGGTAAAGTGCTAATATCTTAAAATAATTTTTAAAATGCTGTGATGCTGAATTTTGTGCTATTTGCTCGTAGTATTTTGTGACTGCTGTTGTGAGCCAAGCAAAACAACCAGCTGGCCGATCAGGCTCGTTTTCGTTTTGTCACAGTAGAAAATACGACGTAACTCATTCTTGAGTACAACCTACCTACTACTCGAATAGTACCCCTCCAACAACCACAGCAAGTAGGTTGTGCCTTTTACATATCCCAGCTACAAGCTGCTGACTAGGGTCGTCGGAGAAGCAAGAGGAAACTTCGCATTTAGTACCAGTAGTAGTAGTAGGTGAAGTAGGCCCGTTTGAGTAGACACTTTAGAAAGCGTACTGAGTTGGTGATCGACCCAGCTATCAATACCCTAGGTGTTTCGAGTCTAAAAGACGCGAAGCTTTAGCAGCAGCAGTAGCAGCAGCAGCAGCAAAAGGTTTTTTCTTGTTAGCCTCAATGAGACCGTGCTGGTTGCCTGTATTACTAGAGGAGCGAACATAATAGTTCTTTCCAAGTTCTTCGTTTGTGAGCTAAATGTTTTCTTTTCGCTGGAGTGTCCGAACGAATCCCATCCGTGTCGATGTAGGCCACCCCTGCAGCGCCTTTATTGGCATCACAGAAACCAAATAGTGGTTACAAAGTGTAACTCGAGTAGCCGTATGTGCCATTCCTGCGTTCGCCGGAGTCTGCCTTTCGTCGAAAGAAAGACAGAATATTCAACAAATCATCATCTTCGGAGGGAGGTGAATGAGTTGGGCACTTACAATAGTAGCCAGATCTTCTGTTTCCTAGCTAGGACGTACGTGCAATCGCTTACCCGAGCCCATAGCTAGAAGCGGGGCAGTCATGGAGTTTCCCTCTAGAAAGAAATCTTACCGCGCATTGTGGTTAAATGGGCGACTGCAGGCGACAACCAAAATGGTTTTCTTTGCATCTTTCTGATGAACGATCTCGTTCGTTCTTACAGGTCAGTTAAACTCCAATATTCAATTTACGGCACTGTTGGAGCAGGTTTTGAGGTACCTACCTTCATTCTAGCCAAGATAGTCGTCTTTCACCAATGATACGTACAGTAGTACGCAACACACAAGGCAACCAGCGCCGAACTTCAAAGCCTTTGTAGTTTCTTAACACCAAGGCATATTGCATGCGCTTAAAACCAAGGGCATATTGCAGGCGCTGATCTTGGCGCCAACATAATCAGGGCGCGAAGATGGATCATTGCCGTTGTCTACACTCTCACATTTTTCGCAACAAATCAAACAAAACTACTGTACCTTTATCCGGAGTTAAGAACAAGGAATATTATCTTAAGCTTGGTTTTCGTATAACTTTCAGGACCAGAAAACAGTAGGCTATGTCATCGCAGACGAAGAGGCTGGTAACTCTGTTGCTGGTACTGTTCTTGATCAACTGCACATCCTATTTTGGAGCAGCCTCGGCAGCAGGTGCAATTCGACGCAAACGCAAGAAAAAATATGTGATTGCACTTCCTTTGAGCAGCGAGAGCTCCCATACGAAGCCCCACGCCTATCACACAAATTACTTGCAAGCAGTGAATACGAAATATCTTGCTCGAAAATTGAAAAAGAAATCAAACACTGGGAATATGATGTCGAGGAGCAGCAGCAGCATAAAATTAGAGCGCAGTCGCGCAGGGGATCACCAAACCTATGAACTTTACAGAAAAATCGACTACGGAAATGGCAGTAATGCCGTTGGTGCCGTGGAACCGCCTACTGCTATGGATTGGGACAACATGAGCAACGAGGAGTTGGAAGAGGTTTTCTTTGAAATTCAAATGCAAAGGCAAGGGTCTTATCCCTCATCACCTACCACTGGTGGTTCTGATACCGAGGAACCCAGCAGCTCAACTACGACCCCCCGTCCAACTCGCCGCCCATCACTTTCTCCTGAAGCCCGTCCCGATTCTGGTGGATCTGTACCTTCAGCTCCTTCGACGCCATCGTCTCCATCGGCTCCAACAGCCCCATCGACCCCTTCAGCTCCATCCACCCCGTCAGTCCCAACAGTCCCATTCAATCCTACTACCCCAACTACGCCAGGGTCGTGTGAAGATATGAGTCGTCAGGACGGTCTTATCATGGCACTAGAAGGCATCACGGAGGAAACAACTCTGATGAATCCAGATACCCCACAAGGCCTGGCCTTTCTGTGGTTGGAAGAAATTGACCCTCTCCAAGTCGATCCCTGCACCTCCGATCAATTAGAACAACGATACATTCTGGCCACATTTTATTACGCCACGAATGCTAATGGGAGTTCTTGGACGTCTGCTACGGGATGGCTGACAGAAGCTGACGAGTGTTCGTGGATGGGGGTCACTTGTCAAGGTGGACAGGTATCGGGTATCGAATTGCGTACGTGCCTTTTTTGTTCTTTCCTTTACTTTTTTACATTTGTTCCTTTGCAGACCAAAACCAGTCTCAACTCATTACAAGCTCCCCTCTGCCTGTTCTTACATGACACATCATGACAGCTGAGAATAATCTGGATGGGTCACTTCCTCTAGAGCTCAGCTTCTTGTCTTCGCTCTCTGTGTTGGATCTTCCCGGCAATTCCCTGAAGGGCGATCTTGTACCAATGCCAGCTACTCTCACCTTTGTGGATCTGGAAATGAATCGTATGAGAGGGGCACCATTTGACGCTTTAGCTGGATTGAGGAACTTGGAAATTGTCCATCTGTCAACGAATGGATTCACTGGTATCATCCCGAGTGACATCGGAGAATGGTCGGCACTGAAAGAACTTTGGTTTGCCGACAATCGTTTTCAGGGAGCAACCATCCCGAGCGAAATCGGCAAACTTGAAAATCTGAAGACTTTGTTTCTTTACAATGCACAAATCGGTGGTTCTATTCCTTCCGAGATTGGAAATATGGACCTTGAAGAATTCCTCGCCAACAACAATCAACTGTCAAAAGAAATTCCCCCGGAATTTTACAACAACAAGGGCCTCACTCTACTTCGACTGGATAGCAACTCGTTGTCTGGAACCATCTCCAGTTTGATCGGCAATCTTGTGGATCTTACCGATGTTTTCTTGAGCAACAATACCTTATCAGGTACTTTGCCTGTCACACTACTGCGGCTGACATCCCTCGGTAAGTTTGTTAGCACTACTATTCTTCCTATTTGATGAGTGTTCCATTCTCAACACCTAGTCTCGCTTTTTGTGACATTTCTACTCTTCCGATTTGTCATTCCTCTTGCACAGTCAATATTCTCCTGAATGACAACAAGCTCGTAAGTCACTTTGCCCATTTGCGAAACTTTATGCATTTCCTTTGGTGATTTCTCGTTAAAATCTAACCCCTTCGTTGTCTGCTCTGTTTGCACAGTCCGGGTCAATTCGAGACGACTTTGAAAGCTTCAGCTCGCTCGATTTTGTGGATTTCTCAGCCAACTTGTTCACGGGAAGTCTCCCTAGCTCTATATTTGATCTGCAAAATTTACGCTTCCTGTATTTGAGCAACAATCAGTTCGGTTCCACTTTACCGGAGAACTGGGGAAATGCGGCAATGTTGAGAGACATATTTCTTGACAACAACTCTCTGGAGGGCACTGTGCCTGAAATCTCACCAGGAGACTTTTCTCGGCTAACAGAGCTCTTGTTGAATGGGAATCAAATTACTGGTTCCATGGCCGCTTCTGTTTGTGAGCTTCGAACAAGTGCGCTCTTGGAGGATCTCTGGACTGACTGTGCGGGGTCACCACCGGAAATTCAGTGCCCCTTGCCATCGTGTTGCACGTTTTGCTTTCAATAACTCAACAAATGACTTAATTTCCAACATCCGGCTGCCGGTGGAACGTCGATATATGGCCAGTAATTTCTGAGTATTCCCGCTTTGCTCCACGGTAAGACTGTGCTGTCAGGTGAGCTGCAACTCCCCATTGAAGGACGCGAGCATCTTTTACCGAGACTAGTTCTATCCAAAGGAAGGACAATTCCCGTTACCAATCCTATGCTTAATCGTATGCTCAGTATGCCGGAATCCTGTGGGATCGTTGATTTCTATGTCGATTGAGGGATGAACTGTGGGACGACAGTAGAATGAAATGGACAACGATTCCATTAGAAAAAAAGAGACACTGACAACTAATATTTAATCCTGTTTTAATAGTAGTAATGGCTAAAGTAATATTACTCGTATATATCATCATTATGAAACCAGGTATTCACCTCAGAAGGAAGAACATTGGTTAGAAACCCAATGTTCGGCATGGGCATCACAGCGGAGGAAAAGTGACCAGAGCCTATCGTACACCCCGCAGGTGTACAGGTTTGTTGCCTTGCTCCTTTGCTGCTCAAAAGTACCGTGTGTGGTATAAACGTAGGAATGTGTAGATAATAATAATATTATACATATGACGGATGAAAATCGCTCACGAGCAAAACCAGGCAGGACCAAGTTTCATCAAACCGCTTTGGATGGACTCGAGCCTGCGTTTGTTCCATGAATTATTATCATCGTCATATATAAATATATGCGTATATAGAAATAGAGCTTGCTTTGAAACTCATCTTGTGTAGTGTGGTGTTGGTATAAGGCCAATAAAAAAGAAGAAAGGCAATGCCCCACTTTGGCAGAATCCAACATCACAAGGGTCATGTAGAATGGTGCTCATTCCGGTTCTTTTCTTCGTGCGTCGGATCACACACTCTTGCTATTATTTGTTTGTTCGGACTCTCAACCGGTAATCTTGCCAGCCTTGTGGGCACTCTGTTCCAATTCCGTGTTGGACAAGAGTCCGGCCCTGCGGGCCGCGTAGCCAATGATAACGCCCCGTTTCTTTGCCGATTGGACGTATGACTTGAAGTAGCATCGGATCCGATCGCGTACCGTAACAAAGGAGAATTCGGAATCATCAAAGACGTACCCGTGTTCTGCCGCCAGTTCCAACAATCGCTCCGTGAGCCTATTGTTGTACTGCTTTTGTTGGACGGTATAATTGAGAGCCGAATGACGCAAGTACTCTTCCCGATTGGCAATCAAGAAGGCTTCCAACTGTTTTGCCGCCATCAAAAGAAAGCAGTGTAAGCAACAACAAAAGAAATGTGAGTTTCTAAGAATTGCCAGCAAGCAAGCAAGCCGAAACCCGCAGGTGATTGCGAACCAATACCACGAGAGCAGCCAGTCTTAACGCACCTCGGGATAATTCTTCCAAGAAAACTTTTTCCGCAAAATTGTCTTGATGGTCTTTCCCTTGGGAACTTTGACGGCCTTGAGAGACCGTTTCGTCGTGTCCGTGGTGGAATGAGAATCATCTTGCTGCTGCTGCTGCTGCTGTGACGTCGAAGTCAACTTTTTGGTTGTCACAGCCGCGGCGGCCGCCTTGGCGGACAATCGACGTTCTCGTTTGGCCTGTTGAGCCTGGCGATGTCGATGGCGACGACGACCGCTACCACCACTACTGTAGTTACCAGCAGCGCATGCCTTGTTGGAGGAGATCTTGTTGGAAGTCGTCTTGTACAAGACGGGCGTACTGAGAGGAGAAACCAAACGAGCTGCATTACCTCGACTCGACAAAGTCGCTGTCATGACTCGCTTTGGTGACTCTGGACTGTCAATCGAAACAGCACGGGCTCGCTTCTTGTTGAAACTGTACGATTCCGTGTAAGAAGAATCGCTCGAATCTTCATCTTCGTCTTCCGAGTCTTCGTGAGCATCCGAATCTGTCGTCGACGACATCTGGTGTTGCTGCTGAGTTCGTTGAACTCCATAGTTCCAGAGACCATACTTGGAGGTGCTGGCAAGACCTGCGGTAGTAGAAGTGATAGCAGAAGAAGAAGCAGGAAAGAGAGGAAGTTTCGGAAAGTTCTGGAGAATTTGATCTTCTTGTTCTTCTTCGTCTTCTTGCCACAGAATTGGCTTCTTGCCCATAGCCTTGACTTCATTCTCGGCAATGCTAGACACGGACAGCAACAGTGCCGCTTCCTGTTCCATGGCATCAGGAGCAGCAACAGCAGGAGGAGATGGGGTTTTCGGGTGCACCATCATGGGATCGGCTTCGTTGCCAAAACTGACAGTTCGGCTCTTGATGACGGGACTGCTACAGCTACAGTTAATACCAGAGGAAGGAGCAGGGATACCAAAGCCATGGAGAAGACTAGAAGGAGCTTTGAGTGGGTTCATGTTGTTGGTAATTGTATTATAGTTACTAATGTGTTATGATTAAATAATATGACACTTTATAAGGTACTTGGAGTAAGCTAAATGCTACGAAAGAACAAATGAATGCCGATGGAAATCAAGGCGAAAAATTACGCAGTAGCGATTTTTCCGAGTCCGAAGCTCTCCGATTGATCACATCATACAGTGCTAACTACTACTAGCTAGCTACTAGTAGAGTACTACAGTAGTAGCTAGCTACTCATAAAACACTCATCAGTAGACTAGTTCTGCTCTTGTCTTGATGCGAGTGATGTCAACCCACTCAATAGCTATAGTACTGTCTATCGGCAGCACAGCACGTCACGTCACACACACCTTTGTTCTGTCTACTCCCTACTACCTGGTACTCTAGTTTACTTTCTTTACACTACCAAACACTGTACTCTCTAGCTAGGTACTGGTAGTCGGCCAGTTCATTCGATTCTCAATCAAAAACCAGAAGCAGCAAAAGAAGTCAGAAGAAAATGGTGTCATCATCATTATAAACAAGTCAACCAGTCAATCAACTTATCCCCCTTCAAACGATATTTCCCCCCTCTTTCAGAGTATGCACGACACGAGTATTTCCATAACAAAATAAAGTGATTATGAGGATTCAGATAAACAACGATCCTACCTACCCCCTCTTTACCCCCCAATATCGCGCGGTCCAGCAACTTGAAGTCATCAGGTGATGCTAAAATAGTAGCATAGAACTCTGGATCTTTGTTAAATAAGTGCGCAGTTCCTACATAAACACGGATCCAATATAAGGGAACCATACATCAGAGGGAGAAGAATCTGTACCAGGCACGTTTGATGGATTCTTTTTTCCCTTCTTCTCACTGTTGTGTGTTTGTGCGTGCGGGCTTCAGATGAAAGGGAATGTAAAAAGTGGGGTCAAGTGTGTGATCATATTATTATTACTATTATTCTCGTGCTTTGGAATCTACTCTACATTAGTTGCTACTACGTTTCTCATGTTTTTAAGAAGTTAGCAGTACGTAGTTTTCATGATTATTATTATTTGGAATCTGCAGCAGCCTGTAGTATTATTTTTTTATGTATTGCAGGAGAGCTGCCAATTCATACACGCACATTCTCTCTCACTCACTGACTCACACACACACAAATTCGCTATTTTGATTACCAGATAGGTGACTTGGTCCTAGGTATTTGAAGGCTTGGTCTCTCCCCTATCAAAGTCACCTATTTCTTCCTACCTGCCTGTGCCTTTGCCACGGTTTTTGAAGACGGTTTTGATTACCATTACTGCTCGTTCGACCTCGATATGGTGCACGCACAACAACTTTTTTTTGGTGTTTTGTCGAAGAACGATCGAGGTGGGTAAGAAAACAGCGACTGGCTGGTACGATTCGTTGGATCCGTACAAATCTTCTTGATATTTGGCCATGGCCGACATGATTTTGTAGGAAATTTCTTGCATTGTATTTCCGAAGCATATAGACTGCAATATTTCCTTGAACGAAATAATGTTGTGAACTTGCTGTAAGGTTATCAGTGGACACATAAATGGTGATTATACTTTGATTTTTTGACAAATTTTATGCCACCAATGAGAGAAGGTTTGGCGTGGCGTGATGATGCGTAATGGTACTAAACCAGTGTATAAGTAAGAAATGACAGTTTTCTACGAGTGCTAAAAACTACCACCAAGGAGATTAGGAGAAGAAAAACGTCTCACAAGGCAGTATGAATCAATCAAACAAATCAGTAGTTTTTCGATCTATTGGACTCGATTTCGAACTGACAACACCAAGAATTGTAGAATTCGCTCACGCTCACGTTGGAAGGACGTCGATCTCTGGTTTTGAAAAATCCATGCATTTTGCACCATATCTTTTACGCTGGAGACGTATAGCTAAAATCGGCAAGTGATGCTTCAGCCAAGGAAGTGCTCGAGTAAGGTGCCTTGCAATAATAGTTTAGAGGAAGGTCGCGTGGATATCACTATTAAAAGTATTTTGTAATAAAGCAGTTTGCAATTACGTATATTTATAGTAACTTGTTGGCTTTGTTACAAGGTCAGGTCACGCAAAAAGAAAGGTCACTTATTCGCTCTCTTCTCTCACGGGGAAACCAGGGGCGACATTAAGCATGGCCGGGGTATCGGGAGGAACGGGACCTTCAATACCACAACCAACACCGGGCAAGGGATGCGCTGGGTACATCGTTTCATCCATGGGAGGTGCATAAGGCACACCATACATTGGTGGGCTATCAATCGGGAACGACATAGGAACTTGGGCAGGCATCGTGGGGGACACAGGAGGATACGAGTACATGGGAGCAGGCGATGCTACATAGGAAGCTGCTCCGCCATAAACGCCATGTTGATAGGCTGGATAGTAGCATGGAGCATACATGGGGTAGGTGGGACCTGTCGCCGGAGCAGCCATGTATGCGGGGCCATAATGGCCGGCAGCGGAGACAGGATCGGGTGTTAGGTGCTGGAAAGATAGTCCAGCGTTCTTTTGCTGTCGGCGACCAGGTCCACGGCGATTATTTCGTGAGCCTTCCTTAGGCTCCGCGGCTTTGACTTCGCAAGTCTTACCGCGCATAACCAAGCGTCCGACTTGGGGCTCCTGCACGCTGCTGGGGTCGGCTCCTTCCTCCTGTCCCATACTGAGCAGTTGAGAAGCAACCTTGGGGTCGTCGTAGGTAACGAAGCCGAAACCACGAGATCGTCCAGTTTCTCTGTCCCACATAACAACCGAGTCCACAATCACACCAAATTGGCGGAAAAATTCGTAAAACTCCGCTTCCGTTACTTTATATAGCAGAAGAACGAGAGATATGCGAGAGAAATCTTAAAATGAGAGAAATCCGAAAATATGCTGAGTCGTCACAACTGTTTTTGCGACTCACCGTCTTGAGGGAGCCCCCCGACAAATAACTTGCGATGATCCTTCTTGGTGGGAGAAAACTTAGTGGGTGCCAGCTCGGTAGCAGCACCATTTCCTTCTTCTCCTTCCATCGTGTTTGAGAGCTCCTTTTCAAAGACAATCTTTTTTTCTTGCAAAACAACTGGAGCCCCCGAAGTGGAAGGAGGTGTATTGCTCCTTGTTCCTTGCTGCGGATTCGAATTGTCATTAGTATTTCCAGCAGAAGGGGTAATGGTCATGGTTGGGTTGGCACTAGTAGACATGGGTTCCAAAAAGCTCAATCAAATTCAGTTGCTGATAAGTGCTGATAATAGGAGAGTCTGAGTCACGATCCAAGGGTAAGTTGGTCAATTTGCTACTTTCTGCATTACAAGAGATCAATTTGAAGTCCTGGAATGCCGCTTCTTCTCTTTAAACGGCCCTGCAGATTAAAATAAGATTAATTGAAATAATAGTTATTGAGCAGGAAGTTGAGACACATACTCGATGGGGTTGAAAGTTGAAACAAGTGTATGAAGTATGAACGTATGTACCAGTACGAAGTTTTGCAGGGCTCAAAGATTGCACGTAGAAACCAGTACTCATCACACGAGTGATGTACCCCACTTTTTCATTGCAGGGATGACCCAGGATCGGTCTCTCCTCTCCAATCATTACATCCCGATATCATTGTCAAACCCTTGCAAACTTGCCTTTCAATAAAATCAATCGATATAATAAATTTCTATAAAGGTTTATCAACACCGCAGGGTTGTTGTGCGCTTTTTAAGGAGGAGGGGCGGTGAGGTTGTTTGTTGCAATGAAGAAACTGAATTTCTAAAATTGAGAAGGGAATGCTTCTTGAATTGGCTGTTCGCTCTCGTGAAAGTAATCACTACCTACGGTACCATAACATTAGACTCTGCTATACCTGGTACGGTAGTCTATCCGCGGGCGGCACGTTTGGCTTTGAAATATTTATCATGGATGTGACGTAGCCTCGGTCATATTAATCATCGCCAATTGAGGTGTCGCAAAGACAAATATTATTTATGAGCTTTTCGCTAGCCAGCTCATTCCGAACGACAAGAAAGGATTCGATTGGTTAGGAAGTCATCCTTCCGTCTCTAGATATTTCAGGACTTTTGCTTATTATAAGTTTTTAAGGACATGATTGGCTGGATGAAAGTGACGTATAATGATGCAAGAGCGTCTGAGCAAGCGTGCAAGCGTGTTTGGATCACAAAGCATCTCGAAGCGGCTCAATAGATCCAGGAGGAGCTGTCTGAAAGTGGCATCCAGTGCCATTGTCCTGATCCCCATTACTAAGAAATTTCAGTGTTGTTTACCGGCACCTAAACAATATCCCCGGAGCTCCATGGCGATGCTATTTTTCTACCAAGCCTTCATGTTCTCTCACGAGCGGTATGATCGCTTCTGATGGAATTCTTTTCTGAAGATGAATGGGAATCTTCTCCTTGTGCGCGCAACTCAAACCAAGAAGCAAGGGCCTTCTGGATGTCGAAAATCAAGAAGCGGTGTAGAATAGAGACCATGATGTTGACAATATGAATCTTTTCGACCAACGCCAAGTAGCAAATCGACTAACTGCTTGTATGGTTAGAGTCAGCTAATGCTACCTAGTTTCCCTGTGTATCTACACTAGCAGCTCGACCATTATTCTAGCTAGCAGTAAGACAGTTCAACTTTTTCCTCTCTTTGTAGTCTGCTCTTCCCCTACCTCGTGTGTTGCATGCTTATTAGCAGCACATTAGAACGAGCGAACAAGCAAGCAATCGTCTTCGAGGAGGATCAAAATATATACCAGACTTTGCGGATATTAAGCTCAAATTCATGGAGTTTGCTGTTGCTTCCTTCTTGATAAGATAGCTTCTATTTGTTCAGATGGGCAGGATGAGTGATGGCTTTTTTTGGTTTTGGTTATAGCTCACCGTACATTTCTTTTACTTTCTCGGCTGTGGATGTTGCTAGATATGGAGTATTGAATTCGATTACTGGAGTAAGCAATTAATAGTAGGTCGTCTGAGTAGTTGGTTGTTCTCATTGTTCAGTGTCTAGCTACTTGCTAGCTACTAGACTAGTAGTAGTGTAGTAGGCCAACCAAACAACTAGTAGTGGTAGGGTCTATCATCATTCAAGTCGCAACTCAATCGTTGCTATTGGTAGGTGGAGTCTCAAAGACGGATGACAACCGGCGAGAGCAGACCGTGACCCGACAGGCTCGTCGCGGGAAAAAGAGGGGCAAAGTTATTTTTCTCGTCACAAAAATCCATATTCCGTACTAGTGTACCAGGTACTAGCTAGTAGCTAGTGGTATTACATAGAAGTAGCCTTCATAAAAAACCGAGAGAGCATTGAAAGTTTACTACGGTAGTAGACCTAGTCCTTGTCCTTACTTCTTGTCATTGAACACTTACTTTGTCTCTTGCCGAGTAAAATTAATTTCTGCATGTCGACGAAAGTAGTCAAGGCCGAGAATGTAAGTTATTGGTGAGGTCCGTGACCGAGATGATTCTTTCTTCTAGTAAACGTTAACGAAGAGCAAAATCGGTGCTGGTGAGAGGTGAGAGTGCGAATTGCTGGTGAGCCATTCTTGGCTACGTAGATTTTCTACTACGTTGGGGCGCGGAGAGTGAGATCAATACACAGTATCCAGCAACGCTGAATCTCCTCGATCACCAACTCTTCAGAATTTCTTTTTGGAAGCCATGTATAAATACCGGCTCTCCTTAAGCTTGACAGGGAACCACAGCTCTTTTTTAAAAGAGCTATCATTATTTGGTCGGATGCCGGGGTGATCGCTGCCGGATGCCGAATATAATCGTCATTTTTCAATGCTTTATCTCACGCTATTCGTTGCCGTTATTATTTTTCATGTCTTCTTCATCCGTTAATCCTCTCTTCAAAACCACCGACCATCTCATATTGCTCTCTGTCCTCAACTCCATTATCTTAATTATCCATTCTGCATTCGTTCTCAAATTAAATTAAATTAAATCATATTCAAACCCTTACCTGTACACCTTACACCTTACACTCAACATACGAATCACCTTGCCACCTTTCAACGCACATATTCGATCTACTTTCAGATGGAGATTGCAAAAACCTCGGCTAAACCTGCTGCTGAGGCCAAAGCAAGTCGCAATGGCCACAATGGTGCACGTGCCAAGAAAAGCACTCCTCTGACTGCCAAGACCAGCTTAAGCGGACATTCGTCTTCTAACCATAACGATAGCAACAGCAACAGCGACAACAAAGGAACGGAAAATAAGGATACTAGGAACACAACTGCTGCCACTGCTGCTACTACTACCAGTACACCAAAGGAGAAAGGGAGTGCCAAGCAAGATGGCTCCAAAAGCCCACGAATTCCTCGAGGTACCAGTAAGACCTACTTGGAGCTTGTTCACGAAGCAATCGTGTCGCTGAAAGATCGGTACGGGTCGTCGATTCCAGCCATTTTGAAGTTTTTGGTATCCAAATATCCCAACTTGGAACAGAAAGATAACCCTGCCAACCGATTCAAAAAGAATGTCATGACGGCCTTGAAATCCGGAATTAAAGCGGGTCGCTTTGAAAAGCTCAAATGTTCGTACAAAGTCAAGGCCGAATTCAAAAAGAAGCAGGCCGCCGCCGCTAAGAGGAAAAAACAGCAAGAAATAAAAAAGCGAATGGAGACCAAGAAGAAGGAACAAGCAGAGGAGAAGAAGATCAATAAGGATCCTCTTCAAGCCAAGATTGAGCGTCTTTGCAACAAAGATCCCACTTCCGACGAATTGAAAAAGCTTTTGTCCGAGAAAAAGAAAAGGGAGGAAGCAGATGCTCGTAAAAAATACGTTGCTGAGCGTCTTCGAAAGCGTCGATACCCCATTGAAGATACCAAGCTGCATCTGGAAGACAAGGAATTTGGAGTCAAACCTCCAAAGGAAGTCGGACCCAGGCCCCAGTTGCCATTCTTTTTCCATTTAACCGAAACGGATGATCGGAAAACGAATCGCGGCTACGCGGCGGCTGCTTCCAAAGCGGAAAATGTCGAGCAGGATTGTCGTGGATTGGTGTCGGATATGTTGCAAGTGTACCACTTTTTTCGTGGCGATGTTCATTATCAGGGATCTGGTAAGGCGACGTCTGGGCGCGAGATTGTACCCGCCTTTACACTGAAGCATTTGGTCTACGCCGTCGATGACATTTTGAATGGAACCGCCAAGCGAACTCGTATGATACCTCCTTTGATTGTTCATTTATTTGTTACATGCTTGCAAATTTTGACAGCGCCTCCCGACGAAAACATCGTTGAAGACGACAGCTACCCCCGACGACAATTGCAGAAAGATTTTGCCACTCACTTGAACGGTGCCTTGTCTCCCACTAGCTGGGCGGATGTATGTTTCCTTTACATGGATGCATTACACCGCCATTCAACCACTGATGCTTCGGTCGCAAAAAATGTGTTGCAGGGTCTGCCAATTGATACCGATTATTTGCTGGGTCTGAAAGACGAGGAAGTAGAATTACCATTCACTGATCTTCCTTCTGGATATAAAGGATATTTTGGACAACCAGAAGGCTCCCTCGCCCGAGCCCACAGCAAATTGGATCGAATGGATCCGTGGCTCTTGACTGCGGAAGAGCTGATGGCACTGTTGCGTGCCCTCACCGATGATGTGCTCTCTCGAAAGCCAGAGATCAGCGAGGACATTTCCCATCGAGAAGAAGCCATGTACGAGCTCCTCAAAGCAAAGAGAGCAGCGGACTCCAAACTGCGCAAAATTCGTCTGGCATACGAAGGTCCCAAAGAACCCAGACGGGTTAGACCAACTGCTGCTGGTGACGACAATGCTAAAACGGAAAGGAACAGTGACGACAAGACCGACGAAATCGGAAAAGCTTTCGAGGACGGAAACCAGGAAGACAGTGAAAAGAAAGTCGAAGAGTGGAAGCCCACTGCAACCAAGAAGCAATTTCTAGCCGCGGAGAAGGCCCAGCAAAAGGCTAGTGATGCTTACGAGAAGGGCGTACGTAGCCTTATGGCCCGCACAGAGCCAGTTGGATTTGACCGCAATTTCAACGGGGTCTATTGTTTTCGGCACGATCCTGATGTACTGTATGTCGAAATGGTCAAGCCGTCCACGAGTCCGGAACACAATCTTCTAGGGGACATGCTTCCAAAGAAAATCGCCTGGCACGTCATTACAAAGAAGTCGGTCTTTGATCAGTTTGTAGAGAGTCTCGATTTACGGGGGAAACGTGAAAGGGCACTTTATGAGGATCTGGTTGGTCCTCAGGGTTCACATCAATCTCTTCGACGCTTTCTACACGACGATATAAAAGAGCGAGCGGACGCTGCCTCGCAGTTGAAGGAAAAGGAAAACTTGAAGCGGAAGCTTGAGAATGCAAAGCTGCGGTGCGATGAAGAGGAAGGGCGCCGAAGTGGAAGACTTGCTGGTCAGGCAGAGAAAGAGCTCGTGGAAATCGAAAACGACATCAACAAGTTGGAGGAGAAGATGAAGAGTGGAGCTGTTAAAGTGGAGTACGACTACCACGAGCTGACAGGGCTGGACCTCTTAAAGAGCTACGATAAGGCTGGAAGTGTCGAAACTCGCAGAACCCGTGAGAAAAAAGTTGCAGCTACCGTCAACACTTTTGATTCCATGCAATGTAGTAAATTGTACAGTACCGGCAACATTGACGGTACTGGCTTTGTCGGCATGCTGGTGGCCAAGATGCTTGAAATCGAAGGGACTTGTAACGAATTGATACCGTGGGACCGTACTGATGTTACTAGAAGTACATGGATTTCGGACCTTGAGAACCTCGTCGTTGCTTGGAACAGTGCAAGTCCTTCTGAAGCAGGCCCATCCGATGCAGCAACTCAAGCGTCGTCCTCTCCCAAACAATGGGCGGGTGGTGCAAACGTGATTACACCAATGATAGACGTATCGACAAGCAAAAAGAAGCGACCGTCCACTGGGGAAACCTCCGATGCTAAGCGAGCGAAAGTGGAGATCGATTCTTCTTCGCAACATTCTTCTCTTACAGTTTCCCAGGCGGTTTCGAAACTCCGAGTAAGTCTGCAGCTTAAATGTTTGATAGTGGATTTGCACGAGGCGAAAAGTGCAGAAGAATTGTGATCTGACAACCCTCTTGGTAACTTTTATCCGTATTTGCAGGGTCCTTTGCTATACTTGGAGAGACGCATTTTTGAAATCACTGGTCTTGCTATGGCCGCAAAGGATTCCCACGATGCCGACGACAACATGTCAGCTGACGGGGAAGCC
>Ga0100380_10002984_pt1 | contig 18036 bp, 19 predicted proteins | sample CryGeymeta201504_FD_80417 | JGI IMG/M metagenome (GOLD analysis project Ga0100380, IMG submission 80417) | Groundwater microbial communities from Crystal Geyser aquifers in Utah, USA - Crystal Geyser metaG 2015-04 | ecosystem: Environmental > Aquatic > Deep subsurface > Groundwater | place... | reverse complement strand
TGTTGCCGGAACTTGAGGCGCGTCTTACACCCGTCGATTGAATCCTCGCACCAGCTTGTGTCTGTGCTGCCACGGAATTCACACTGGAATTATCGACGTAGGATACAGGCTGCACTTGTCCTTGTTTAGATGCTGTTGAGGATATCCTCGTGCCCGGGGCGGCCATTTGAATGGGCGGAGGCACCGTAGAAACCGATGTCGCGGTCGGCTGTTCGAGCGGAGGTAGCCCAGCAGCAGCTCGTGCGGCAGCTTGCATGGCTGCATCATGATGTCGACAAAGGGCAAATAAATTAGCAGCAGATTCATCATGTACGCAGGATTTCTTTTTGAAACATAAATATGAGTGCATACACATACATACCAAAGGCCCGTTCACGTTGAGCTTGGGTCTGGGCTCCTTGTGGAGAGCCCATTCTCTGCTGTTGCCCTGGTTGGCCTTGGTGGGTTGGTGGATATTGACTGCGTTGCTGCTGCTGCTGCTGCTGGTATTGTTGTTGTTGCGGTGGTGGTGGTAACGGCTGCTGTTGCTGAGGGGGCATACGAGACGCCATGGCCGAAAAATCTTTCCCCTTTGGCTTGCCCACAGCCGTCGAACCCGCCATTGGAACAGGTGCCGCTACAACAGGAGCTGGCACAGGAGATTGTCGAGCTCCGGCGTTCTTCGCCATGGCTGCGAAGTTCTTGCCCTTGGGCCGACCACCTGCATTGGGATTGATTGCATTTGGATTATTGAAGGGAGTGGCAGCTTGCGCCGTTCGTTGATCTCCACTGACACCTGCAGCAGGAGCTGCTGGTGATCCCGTAGGTGCCTCTCCAACAGGAGCTGGTTCTGCTTGTCCGCCTGTGCTTCGTAAAAGTGGCGCGTGAAGTAGGTATCGTGTGATGAGGTCCGAGCCTGATTCAGCCATACCATTATACCATTATACATTATAGAGTACCATCATACATGCAATTATAATCTTACCCAGTCTCTGCTTCATTAAATCAAGACTTTTACCGCCCTTCCCTCCTGGAGGTCCACCGCTAGACATGGTAATGGATTGGTCTGATTTTAAGTATCAGGGTTGGAAGTTAGAATAGTATAATAATATATATTATGGCTGTGCTCGAGGTTAGGATGATCGGATGGGGATTTGGGGTTGCGAAGTTAATACTACTACTAGCTAGACTACTACTCTAGTATTATCCACTAAAACTAAAACATTACGCCTGGGGTGGCAGGAGGAAGGATATGCTGCTTTCGACTCATTGAGCGAAAAATATCGTAGCACGACCATCGATTCTTCGAAGCAAGTTAAAAGAACGCCACCCGAGCACCATGTACGAGTTCCGATATAGTACTAGTAAATAATAATATTATCATTATTAGCTATTTGTCAGTTATTTATTTTGTATGTTGTGGAAAAAATACGTAAAAAGTAAAAACGTAAAAAAAATCTTCGCCGGAGTAACGTTCCTCACATTTTGAATTACTTGTGATCATCCTTCTCTACAAACTACACAACTCCCATCTCCTCGTACATCATCGCAAACCTTGGCAAATTATTCATAACAATCAATGTACAGTAGATTTTAACATTACGTGGTTACCAGAATATCCTCATAAAAATATCCAATTAAAGAAGAAAGCGTTGGCCGTTGGCCGTGAGATGACGATGCTTGCAACAACTTCAGCCACAAGGCTTGACGAGAAACGAAATACTCCATCGGGGCTGCAGTCAATAGCAGCAAGCTCGTACCAATATCAAAGATGGTGCCTATTATCGGTTGTCCTAGCTGTCTTTGCGTGGACCCAGGCCATGAGTTACTTTGCTCATCTTAACGATAGCATTGTAACATCTTCTGAGTTTAAAAATGCGACCACTGTTGCGTCTGCTGATGCCGATTCTCATGAGGTCAAGATGAAGCAGCAAGGTTCTATTGACTCTGTTCTGGACAAAGTCAAACGTATCGACCAAAAGAGCGACGGAAGTGCGGCAAGAGTTCCACAAGTGATTTGGCTCATGTCCTTTCCTAATTCGGTATGTCAGATGGAGTATTCAGTATTGGATATTGGAGTCGAATAGGTGGGAGAGAGGACACTATATTATATTGATGATTTCACAGCTAACACTGTATCCTTTTCTTTTCAAAATAATTCTCTGGGCGACACAGGGAACAACATACACAAACAAACTGGTTCAAGGTATTTCCAATACAACTACAGCAACCAACTACGGCACTGAAGTGACTGGATATAAGACTAGTATCCCCATTAGTCCAAACTTACTGGATGGTCCATTCTTTCGATTCCCCGAGGAAAAGTATTCGAAATACATTTTGACAAAAACGCATTGCGGAGGATTCTGTATTCGATGTTCGCCTGATCGCTACATATTGGATGCCAAACAATTTGAAAGAGAATGTCGATCCGGCAACAAAAAAGTCGACGGAAAAGAAATATCGATCAAATCAGCCTACAATGCCAGCATTCCCAAAAAGGCAGTCCATATCATTCGCAATCCCTTTGACAACTTGGTAGCAAGACTCCACCATCAACGAAAAAGCTGGATCGACAGTGAAGACAGCAAAAGCGAAATGCTGGCAATGTTTAACAGCAGTGAAGAAGGCTTCCGCAAGTGGTGTCGCTTTGTCGATTACTCAGCAGCTTCTAAAATGAAAAATATGAGTCTACTCAGCAACATGACCAAGCAACTGTTTGCAAAGGCCCCTTGTGCAGCTGATATTCACAGATGGACGCAATTTCACAATTTGGCCATGCAAGTCACGGATGATCGTATGAAAATTCCAGTCCATTTCATTTTTTACGAAAATTATACGGAAGCTTTTGACGAAACCGTCAGCCAATTATTAGACTTCCTACAGCTATCTGCCGTGAGTGAAGCTCCAACCTTTATACGAGGAAAAGAGTACCCGGAATATTTTTCTGACAACGATCGTGTGGCCGTCGCCAAACTCGTTAAACACTTGGCTACGGAACAGAGTTGGCCACTCTTGCGCCACTATTTTGACGGTCTCTTAGAATAGAAAATACTGGAAACGGCCAAAAGCGTTTGCCATTATTTGGATGAAGTTTAACAGGGCGTGTCTGAGACCTACTCAGTGCGAACACAGTTTTTGGAAGGGCATTGATTGTCTCAAGTAGGAGGCTCAGTACGAAGGGACTCCACGCCGTAGCGATCGCCGAATTCTTGATGAAAACTTGTAGGAGGGATTTGACAATCTGACAATAAAGTTTGCTTCTGATCACAAAGAATCGTCCTCGTACGGCTTCTTGCAAGCTACTGCAATCCACAGCAGCACTTCTAAAGGTTAGCTGCAAGTATTACAAAACCTGGAACTTCAAGCTTTTTATCAGGGATATTAGTATTGTGTAAAATAATAGCCGGCACAGACACAAGCAGGTAGTTCGCGTAATAATCGCGCGGCAAAAATTGCAGTGGTAAGGTTTAGCGAGGCTAATTCAAGGCAAAGCGCCCCTTCTCCATATTATTGTTTCCTATTATCAGCCCTTCCTTGCAAAGGCATCTCGAATAACGGGTTCCAGATATTCAAAAATGGTTGGGTCTTCGATTGTAGGTGTAATATTATACTCTTCGCCATTTGCAATCTTGCTCATGGTACCTCGAAGGGTCTTGCCAGATCTTGTCTTGGGCAGAGCCTTGACAACGGCAACCTTCTTGAAAGAGGCGACAGGACCTAGCGACTCTCGAACCATATTCACGAGCTCCTTCTCTATGACGCTATGGTCAACGACACTATCAGAATTCAAAATTACAAATCCGACAGGTACTTGTCCTTTTAAGGCATCTTTCACAGGGATGACGGCGCAGTCAGCTTTTTAGAAAAATTGTGATGCGGCGTTTGTTATGAAGATAGCATAAAAGCAGATGAGAAAAGAATAAAAAATCGAGCGAGTCTACTAGCAAGTATAAAAAACAAAACAAAATTTTTCATGCTTTACCAACTTCTTCGTGGTCCATCAAGATTTCTTCCATGGAACCTGGACTCAGTCGATGACCAGCTGTGTTGATCACGTCATCATTTCTGCCCATGATATGGACATAATCGTCGTCATCCACATATACAGCATCTCCGGTATCATAGAATCCAGGGAACCTGGCAAAATAGCTTTGAACACAGCGGTCCTCGTCATTGTACAGGGTCGTGAGAGTGCCTGGAGGTAAAGGAAGCTTCAAAATCATATCCCCTAGTTTGTTGTGCGGGAGAATGTTACCATCATCATCGGCAATGGCCAATTCAAACCCAGGAACTGGCGCGGCACAGGCTCCGTGTCTTGTTGGCACTCTACCGAGTCCTACGAGTTGAAAAGGAAGGCAAACACATAATTTGAGCGATCAAGTCTTTTGCTGCAAGAAAAAATGAACATAATGCAACAACAAAACTTGCCGATTGCATTTCCTACGCCTGGCCATCCAAGCTCGGTCTGCCACCAATGGTCGATACATGGGATATTGTACTTTTTAAGGGAATTTTCAACCCAGTGAAGAGTGTCCGGGTCACTGTGCTCACCGGCAAGAAAAATTGTTTCGAGAGAACTCAAATCATATTTTTCTGCCAACTCTGCATGGTGGTCTGCCTGATGCATGGCTCGAAAAGCAGTTGGAGCCGTAAAAAATGTCTTGACATTGTATTCTTCAATGACTCTCCAAAAGGCTCCAGCGTCAGGTGTTCCAACGGGCTTTCCTTCGTACAAAATGGTTGTGCACCCATTGAGCAGTGGGCCATAGACGATATAAGAATGGCCAACCACCCAGCCGATGTCGCTCGCCGCCCAAAAGACGTCGCCTGGATTGGAATTGTAGAATGCTCCCATGGACCATTTAAGAGCAACAGCCATTCCAGCCGTATCTCTAACAACTCCCTTGGGCGTTCCTGTTGTCCCGCTGGTGTACAATCTGTATAAAAACAAAAGCGATTTTCACTACTGTGAGATTACTTGTACCTGGTAATCATACATCGATGCATCAATTTCGGTTTCAGCAGACTCACATGTGATGCGGATGATTGGCTGGCAATGGTACTGGTTCAGCCTTGTTCGTTTGGCTTGCCATGAATTCATCGTAATCTTGTTCGTTGGGACCTAGTTCACATTCCTCCACATCTCGTCGTTGAACAATGATTGTGGATTGCACATTATGATTGGCGAGCTCCAATGCCTTGTCCAAAAGCGGCTTGTACGGAACAACTCGTGTTGGCTCAACACCTGCGGACGCCGAAACAATTACCTTGGGCTGACAATCGGTGATACGAGTCGCCAATTCCTTGGCCGCAAATCCTCCAAAAACAACGCTGTGAACAGCACCGATTCTGGAGCACGCCAACATGGCAATCACAGCCCTGAAAGGAGAATGCATAAAGAGAAAAAGAAGGTCAGCACAAATAATTTGTGGTGCAAGAGTGATCGCAGCTGTACACGATAATTTCCACATACTCGGGAATCATGGGCATATAAATCACCACCCGATCTCCTGCTACAACTCCCTTTTCACTTAATCCTGCGGCGAAGGTGGCAACCTTATCCAATAGCTCATAGTAGGTAAATGCTTTTTTGACGTTTGTCACAGGCGAGTCATAGATCAGAGCCAGAGTGTTACCACGTCCTTGCTCGATGTGAACATCGAGACAGTTGTGGCAAGTGTTCATTATCCCGTCAGGAAACCAACGGTACTCGTGAGGCTTGTCAACGGCTGATGGTCGCTGTAAGATGGTTTGTGGTTCCTTATACCAGTCGATCTTTTCCGCAGCCTTTCTCCAGAACACTTCTGGCTCGTTGAGAGACAGATGGTACTGCTCCATGTACGATCCATGTGGTCCAGAAAGTTTATTTCGGTCGTATGTTTTCACGCAATGGATTGATTCAACAGGGGCAGATGACAAATATCTATAGTGGGTGAGAGGGGCCAAATGTCGGTGATTCTTAAGTCGAGTGAAAGTGCGACGGGTAGCGAAGCGCAGAGTAGGAAAAATAATCATCTTTTGTAGTTTGCTATCTTTTAGCTTTTAGGATCAAAAAGAAACTAGAGTGTCGATTAGTAACACAAAATAATGAATAATAGGAATGCAGAAAGAAACTGTTGCAGCAGGTCAAGGTGGTGTCAACAGAAAATTGATCAGGTAACGAAGAAGGATACCACAGTGGCAGATATGAAGTATTCTTCCGGTTGGAATTGTTTGGAATGCAGAAGATCGATGCATCCAAAGACACTGTCAGTTGCGACTATGTGTTCCTGAGACATGCATAGTGTAATATGGTTAGCACTTGAGTAGATCTAGTTGGAGCGTTCTCAATTTTTTGATTTGCAAGCTGGTTGTTTAGTGGTACTCGAACAGACAACGCCAAGATCGGATGTATTCGCGTTGTGTTTCCTTGTTCGGCCCTGTATTTTCTATTCACCTGTTTCGTTGACACCTCGAAGAAAATGGGTCACGAGCAAGACTGAACTTCAATAATTGTCTCCTCATCCACCCGGCCAGGTGTTGGTTTACCACTTACCTCGACTTCCTTTTTCACCTGTGGACGGACACAACAAGGACTTGCATGATAGGACTACAACCTACAACTACGCCACGTATCTACATATCTGATATCTATCTATCCTTGATAGCAGACATCAATTTCAACAAATAATAATAGTAATAACCGTTACCATGGCTACGTTTTCGTCTCTTCCCCCCATCCTCCAGCCCAAGGAGGAGGACATCCAGATGATGCTATCCGCTGGAGTCCACACTGGAACTCGTAACTCCGATTCGGCTATGCAAGAATACATTTGGCGTCGTCGTAACGATGGAGTCCACATCCTTAACATTGGAAAGACCTGGGAAAAGATGGTCCTTGCCGCTCGTGTTATTGCTGCCATCGAGAATCCCGAGGATATCATTGCCATCAGTGCTAGACCATACGGTATGCGCGCCGTTCTCAAGTTTGCTCACTACACTGGAGCCCAATGCATCGCCGGACGTTACACTCCTGGTACCTTCACGAATCAGATCACAAAGCAGTTCAAGGAACCCCGTTTGTTGATTGTCACTGATCCTCGCACAGATTCTCAGTCAGTGAAGGAGGCTTCTTATGTGAATCTTCCCGTAATTGCCCTATGCGATTCCGACTCTCCCCTCCAGTACGTCGATGTCGCCATTCCTGCCAACAACAAGGGAAAGTACTCGATCGGTCTCATGTACTGGCTTTTGGCACGCGAAATTCTCCGATTGCGTGGAAGCGTTTCCCGCGCCGCAGACTGGGATGTCCCTGTTGATCTTTTCTTCCACCGCGACCCCGAAGAGCTCAAGAAGAGCGAAGACGAACAGGCCGCCAAGCTGGACGAACAAGCTGCCGCCGCCGCTGTTGCCGCCAACACCAACGTTGCCGTCTTTGAGGATGGCATGGTCACTGATGTCGCACCTGATGCTGCTGGTGGATTCGATGGCGCCGCTGCTCCTGCCGGCGACGGATACGCAGGGGGCTGGGAAGGCGATGCTGCTCCTGCCACCGGAGCAACTGAATGGTAAATTTGGCGCCTCTCTAGTTTAATGAACTACGTACTTAATACGAATAAATTAATCCGACTCTGTTATGATTGATACACTTGTGTATCTATAAATTGCTGCCATTTTCTTGATTAGTAGGTCTCTCCTCGAGGAGAGTATTGATAGCTGATATTTGGAGTATCACGGTATGGCGAAATTCGTCATCTAATAATCACTGTAGCTCTACTCTAGCTACTAGCTACTCTAGCTAGTCTACTACTACTAGACTACTACTCGGAGTACTACTACTAGCTAGAGTAGTAGTAGTTGGGCATACGAAAGCTCATTACCTGATTGATACGTGCATCACTTCCCACCAGTCCTGAACCAAACAGTGTATGCACAATTTTCAATATTATTTTGGTCTGGGTTAAAAAAAATATCGACCCAGTTTGACAACGGGACAAACCTTGACGAAATTACACGTCTTATTTCTTCAGCATTATCGTTATAGCTACCACATAATAAAGCTCTAAATATTCCAATAACATGCCTAAGATAAAAAAGATCCGCTCGGCAGCACTGGCCTCCCAGTCAGCTCGTCACGAACCTTTGGGCCAAACCATTCAGGATGACGAGAATCGAAACAAGTATGCTTCCACCCGAGGTATTCGTCGTCGCTCGGGATTGGATGAAGGCGAAGACGACAATATTCAATTATTGGATGAAAAATCCTCTGACAGAATTCTCAAGCTGAGCAAAGAACAAAGATTTGAGGTCGAAGCAGAAGAAGAAATGCGTCGACAAAAAAGTCGCAGAGAAGGAAAATCAGACATGGTAGAACCCGACAGCGACGACGAAGAAGAGGAGGACGACGAAGGTCTTTTGGATGTGGAAGGCGAAGAGTGAGTTAATTCAGTGGATTGTGTCGATATCGATTTGTCATGATGTTTTACTAAGGATCTGAATCGAACCTCATTTTGGTAGGCTTTACATTGAAGAAGGTGAGGGATACGTAACTTTGGCAGAGGGAACAACTGGCCTTTCAGAGGAGGATGAAGCCTTGGTAGCATCCATGATGAACAATACAGTTGAGCGAAAGACTTTGGCAGATCTTATTTTAGAGAAGATTGATGAAAGGGAAACCGAAAAATCTGGCGACCAGGAGGCTGAGCTGGAGGAAATGCCTGCAAAAGTAGTAGAGGTTTACACAGACATTGGAAAAATCTTGAGCCGGTACACATCTGGAAAGCTACCAAAGGCTTTCAAAGTTATTCCTTCCTTGAGCAACTGGGAGGAAGTATTATATTTGACGCGACCCGACATGTGGACGCCACAAGCAATGTTTGCAGCAACTCGAATTTTTGCTTCCAACCTCAATCCAAAAATGGCACAACGATTTTACAATCTGGTTTTGCTGGATGCTGTGCGTGCGGACATTCAAAGCAGCAAAAAGTTGAATTATCACTATTACATGGCGTTGAAAAAATCCGTGTTCAAACCAGCTGCCTTTTTCAAGGGTATTTTGTTGCCACTCTGCCGAGAGAACTGCACACTGCGCGAGGCAGCTATTGTGGCATCGGTATTACAGCGGGTCACAATTCCAGTGCTGCATTCAGCGGTTGCTATTCACAAACTTGCTCAGATGGAGTACAGTGGCGCTTCTTCCATTTTCATCAAAACCTTGTTGAACAAGAAGTACTCCTTGCCAGCTCCTGTCATTGGCAGCTTGGTAAGGCACTTTGCAGGATTCATCAACGATGATCGAGAAATGCCTGTGCTTTGGCATCAGTCACTTTTGGTTTTTGTACAGAGATATAAGAACGAAGTTCAGGACGAAGCTAGAAACTCTTTGCGTTTGGCGATGAAGAAGCACTTTCATCCCAAAATTACGCCCGAGATTCGACGCGAGCTATTTGGAACCCAAGCCTGGAAAGAAGAAAGATCTTTGTCATCGAAAGATACTGATAGCATGCTCATGTAATCATGTATCCAATAATATAGACACTAGCGTTTATACACATGCACCGTATAGATCCGGGGAGGTTCCTAGCCTCATTTAATAGGAAATCATCGTCCTCCCTTTCTGGTCTTTCTATTACTCGCATCGGCATGATGGTCCAATTCAAATCGTTCTTAAAGCGAGCAACACTCTGCAAGACAACTATCTGCCAATGTAGGACTGACAGATTTGTCGTCTAGGTACACATCACAAAATGCCGAAGCCAGTCCACCACTGGCAACGTTGCCTTGATCCTTGCCACAAACAGTCACGCCAAGGCCCTCTTCGGAACAATCAAATTGGATTTGATCACCTTTTTTGACAGCTCCTTTTATTGAAACTCCTTTCTGTATGAGCCGTTTCAAATCTTCGACATCGGAGGCTGGTCCATCATAGCGGGGGCTCACCGATTCGGCAATGGCATTGGCCATTTTCTCGGCTCCAACTTTGAAATTCATTTCCAGCAAAAATGTGCAAGGATCTTCTTTAACGCCATTTCGCAGTGCCACCAGAGCTTGTTTTCCCTTGTCGGCAGTTCTTGATATGGTAGATAGCTTCTCTTTGAGGGTTTCTGTGCAGTACATTCCAACCGAGTAGACCTTGTTTGCCGTATTGGTATTCATCAGTGTACGAAGTACGAAGGCAGGCAGGGTATTGGAGAAAAGAATGTCAGATATCAGCACGTCATTGATCATAAGACATAGAAATGAAACTTCCAAGGGATGCTGGTGCCATTGAAAAACAAACCTTGATGGGGCCTTTCTTCCGCACGCCCACACCAAACAGACTCAACTCGTTTAGCTTCGGCGCAAAGCTTATGCCAGTGGCTTTATCTGTCATGGCATGGCTACTAGTGAGCAGCATCAGTGCCGAGAAAAGGACATGGAACAGTACCTTAATCATCGTTGTGCGGGGGTGTAAATCAATTGTTTTTGGTGAGGGTGTGGGTACATCAAGGCATCATGAATTAAACAGACAAAAATTATTAAAAGCACGCCGTAAACCACCACTACACTGCTGTAGCTAGAGTAGTAGCTAGAGTTGGTGCAGTACAGAGTACTACTACTAGTACTACTACTACCAGGGTAGGGCCTACTATTGAGGAGCCGATACTGCTGTACCTGGTAGTACAATCAAGGACATCATCCATTATCCTTGCAGACCTGTTCTTCATTCCACTTGGCACCAAAAGTTGAAAAGATATTCAGATTTTAGGGTTAAAGCTAAAGTGCGCGGCCTCGCGCAAATTGATTAGTTTTTTGTTGTGACCACCGACATCATGTTGTTGTGATTTTGGATGTAACCGACAGGAGCCGAATCCATCGAAAAATCCACTGATATCAAAAAAGTGCCTTTCTGAAAACGATATATTGATATTGTAAGCTTGCGGTTTCCACAGAAATATACTGCGCACTTTCTGGCAATCTCGACCAGAACAAACCACAATTTTAATCTATTACCGAACAACTCTTGCTTCGATTCTCATCCTTTTTCAAAACACAATCTCTGTTTGCTGGCAAATGACAACCGCAACCGTTTTGGGCTTTGGAGCCCGTGCTCCACCTTTGGTGTGTATTGTTGTCGCGGTTCTAAGTTGTATACGTGGGGGAATATTTTCTTCTTGTAAATGATTTATACTCTGAATATCACTAACTCATCCTAATGTTTTTACAAACAATGGTTTGTTGGCATTTTCAGGTACTCGACCTCCTATCCAAGAGTGTTGCAGACAGCGGCATTGAGACCATTATTCCTTCTCGATCGCAAACAATTCCTCTGGCATTGTTGGAAGCTCCCTACCGGACGTTTGCCAAGAGCAATAACGCGCAACCAGACAAATCGCCCAAAAAACTGGTCATCTATTGCAAACCAACTTCCGTCTCGGAATACCTAGCCTTCTCGTCGGAAGCAACGTCTGTCCGTTCTCATATTCTATCGAACGGTGCTACTACTGTAGTAGCAGTGTATGATGTAGAAAGCAATGCTTTTTTGGGAGGCGACGTTGCTACCTTATTGGATGCCATCAACGGGAACAGTAACAATCAAGCAGAATTCGCCGAAGCTGCACTATTGGCCCTGGCGAAATTGGACCAGTCAGCCGCCGAACAAGCCATTGGACCGAAAAAACGAAACGATGTCGTTATTGTAGTTGGTTCCGGAGGACGAGAACACGCCTTGGCCGTTGCTATAGCCAAGTCCCCATTGGTGGCAAAAGTTATTTGCTGTCCGGGAAATGGTGGCACAGCTGTGGAAGGTGGGAAAATTTCGAATGCAGAAGGAGTCGATGGTAAGCAGGATAATGCTACCGTCATTGATTTGGTTAAGCGAGCTGGAGCCAAAATGGTCGTGGTAGGACCAGAAGCACCCCTTGTAGCCGGCTTGGTCGATGAACTTGCCACTGCTTGTCCCGACGTATTGTCATTCGGTCCCTCGAAAGCAGGAGCAGAGCTTGAAGCAAGCAAAGCATTTACGAAAGATTTTCTAGAAGAGCATGGTATCCCTACGGCGAAATACAGAAATTTTACTGATGCAGCCGAAGCAATTGCCTACGTGGAATCACTAGATGAATCCGATCGACAAGTAGTGAAGGCGTCGGGCCTAGCAGCAGGAAAGGGGGTGTTGCTCCCCACTAACAAAGCTGAGACAATTGCGGCTGTTAAAGAAATCATGTCGGATAGAGCTTTTGGAGCTGCTGGTGATACCTGCGTCGTTGAAAGTTTTTTGACAGGTCCGGAAGCTTCCTGCTTTGCCTTGTGCGATGGAAAGACGGCTGTATTAATGCCAGCGGCACAGGATCACAAGCGGGCTTTGGACAATGACGAAGGATTAAACACCGGAGGTATGGGAGCTTATGCCCCTGCACCATGTGTTACTCCTGATTTGCAAAAGCAAATTGAGGCTATGTGTATCACGACCGTAGAAAAGATGGCAGCAAGAGGCACTCCATACGTTGGTTTGCTGTATGCGGGTATCATGTAAGTTTCTTTTAAGGGGCCGTACTTTTCTTCCTTTGTGTTCTCTATCTATTCTTACAATTTTGATATTCTTCTAACCAACTTTTGAACAGCCTGACACCGAACGGGCCCTATATGCTCGAGTACAATTGTCGATTTGGCGATCCAGAGACCCAAGCTGTTCTGCCCCTGCTCGAAACTGATCTTTACGAGATCTTCACGGCATGTTGCACCGGGAATCTTGGAGCCATTGACGTGCGGTTTAAGGAAAACACATATGCAGCCACGGTTGTTTGCGCCGCTCGGGGATATCCTGAAACGTACCCCAAAGGAATGGAAATCAAAGGCATTGAAGCTGCCAATGGATGCAAGGGTGTCAAAGTCTATCATGCTGGCACAAAAGTTGATGACACGGCCAAGACTTTTTGCTCTGGCGGTAGAGTGTTGGCAGTAACAGGGGTAGGTGATACTTTGCATTCTGCGTTGAAAGCCTCCTATAAAGCTGTCGGTAAGCTTGATTTCATCGACGCTGATGGGAAAGGACAAATGCATTTCAGAAAAGATATCGGAAAGAAAGCAGTCCAAAAGAAACTCAAACTAGGAGTTCTGGGATCTACGCGTGGCACAGCTTTGATTCCTGTGATTGAGGCATGTGCCAGCGGGAAAATCAACGCCGAAATTGTTGCCATCATAAGTAATAGGAGTAAAGCTCCCATTCTTGACAAAGGACGGGCTCTTGGTATAACAATTTCTACGCGGTTCATCTCCGCGAAGAACCTGTCGCGTGAACAGTATGACGCAGAATGCACATCGGCCTTGGTCAAGGCGGGCGCTGACTTCGTTCTACTAGTGGGCTATATGAGGATCCTCTCGAAACAATTTACAATTTTTTGGGAGGGACGTTGTATCAACGTCCACCCATCTCTGCTCCCAAAACATGCTGGTGGAATGGACCTTGAGGTGTGTTCTTGCCGTTACAGTACTTGCCATTTCTTGTCTTTGGTGCTAACCTTGCCAATTTTTGACAATCCTCTTGCAACAGGTACATCAAGCCGTCATTGACGCTGGCGAGGCAGAGACTGGTTGCACGATCCACCTAGTCACTGAGGAAGTGGACGGCGGACCAATCGTGGTGCAAAAGATTGTCAAAGTTGACCAGGGCGATACGGCTGAGGCTCTGAAGGCAAAAGTCCAGGCTCAAGAAGGGATTGCTTTCATTGAAGCTCTTGAAATGTTTAGCAAGGGCGATATAGTAAGCTATGCTGACGCAGGAGTTAACATTGACGAAGGCAATCGTCTGATTGAGGTAATCAAGCCATACTGCAAGTCCACGCGTCGTGCGGGATGTAATGCAGACCTAGGTGGATTCGGAGGACTATTTGATCTTGCTGCAGCAAACTACAATACAAATGACACTGTTCTTATTGGTGCGACTGATGGTGTCGGAACCAAGCTTCGCATTGCGCATTCTACTGGCACACACGATACGGTGGGTATTGATCTTGTCGCTATGTGTGTGAACGATCTCATTGTTGCCGGAGGTGAGCCACTATTTTTCTTGGACTACTTTGCAACAGGACGCCTTGAGGTCGAAGAAGCCGCAGCCGTTGTAAAAGGAATTGCGGAAGGGTGTAGACAGGCGCAGTGTGGCCTCATTGGAGGAGAGACAGCTGAGATGCCTTCCATGTACGCTGACGGGGAATACGATCTTGCTGGATTCAGTGTTGGTGCCGTCCACAGAGATCGTATCCTTCCGCAAAACGTTACTGTTGGTGATGTCTTACTTGGTTTGTCAAGCAGTGGCATTCACAGCAACGGTTTTAGTTTAGTGAGAAAATTGATCGAACGAGAAGGGCTTGATTTCGGCAGCGCGTGTCCATGGGATTCGAGCGCCGCGACCGTCGGCGACTCGCTTCTAACACCAACAAAGATTTATGTGAAGTCATGCTTACCACTAATCAAAGAGGGTCTATTAAAAGCAATGGCGCACATAACTGGTGGAGGGCTCCTCGAAAATCTGCCACGAAGCCTTCCAGAGGGAGTGGGAGCTAAAATAACTGGCCACCCTGCTCTTCCCAGCGTCTTCAAATGGATGAAAACTGCCAGCGGACTGGATGATACCGAAATGTTACGAACATTCAACTGTGGTATAGGAATGGTCTTGATTCTAGATGAGAAGTCTGTAGGTGCTGCTATGGATCTTTTGAGGAGTGCAGGAGAGACAGAAGTATATCGCCTAGGGCATCTTGTGGAGGGAAACGGTGTTACCATGGCCTTCGCCTTGGAATAATTTTATTAAATTGATATCTATGTACACAAGCAAGAGTGAGCATGTAAATTGGTTACGATTATCTACTTAGTACTAGCTGTTTTCGTCATCTTCAGTCCAATCGAAGCGCCACCGAAGCAGGTCGTCATTCAGGCCCTGACCTTGTTCGATCAACTGCTGCCATTCGCTCATATTGGAGTTTTACCTTCCACAACATAATACTATTACTATTACACCCGCGGGGCGGGAGAATGAAATCGTTCGAAAGTTTGACAAGTTGAGTAGAAGACTAGAGAGAAAAATTACGAACAGATCGTGCCATATCGTCTACAGCAATATCATTCATTCAAAGCAGCTCCCGGTCCAGTTGTCTAAGTGGAATTGCATTAATTATCTGCTTTCCTGGAGCCTCATCCGCGCTCTTGCCTGCCTGCCTGCCTTCGGCTGACTGTGATAAATTGTAGTGGACGTGGCATTTATTGGTTCTTCTTCTTTTCTAAATTGTCAGATTTTTCTTCTAGTTGCCCACCGCCCTCAACAGGACGAGAGGTATCCACGGGGTAAAGCCATCGCTGGTATAGATAAATAAAGAAAACCACATCATCGCGGAAGCACGATATTCTTGCCATGGTGGGCATGCGAACAATGAACGAGAACAAGTCATCAATAAACGTGTTCAGCGACTTGTATATCAGAACCTGCCACGGAAGATGTGCCACGGATTTCAGCTTCCAATTCAAAAAGAGTTGCGGCGTCATGAGGACAAACCCGAGTGCGTACACGGCAGACGACTGAAGAGGGCAATAGGCAAATCAACAAACAATAATAAAGTGAGATATAATTCCAAACATCGACAGTAGCTGTTTCAAAAAGAGACTTACAGCAGATGTGACCATCCAGCTGTACCAACCGCTGTGTTCCACTTTCAAGAGCGAATAAATTACATAGCCAAACACGATTGGGCCCATAAATACTCCCAAGGTACGTGTAGCAATGCGGTCCGAATCCAATGTCAAGGTTGTCAGATCCGGACTGCTGCTTGCATCTTCCTTCGAGGCTGTATCAGATTCATCTCTGTTGTTGCTGCCAGCTGACTTAAACTCCAAACGAGTCGCGCGAAGTTCGTACCCCACAAGGCGAAAAGGGCCATTCCACCAGGACAAACTAGGATTGGCTGGATCAGTCTTGACAAACATCAAACCAGAAGCCCTGCGACACTTCCAGAAGGCAATCAGGCAACCAATAGCGCTAGGTCCAACCATCAACAAGGAACTATCTCGTTCAATCAAATAGAGGAGGATCACAGTCTGGCCAAACACATCCAGAAACAAAGCTCGCACCGAAAGTCCTGTCAAGTCTTTGTTGTCACGCCAAAAATTTACTTCACTTTTGAAGGTTAAAAATTCAAAAAGCAAGTGCAAAGCACTGGCCAACATGGTGATTGCCAAAAGTGTAATATTGGTGTCTGCAATGAGCAGTTTGACCTACGAGAAGAGTTTAATACAAAAGTAAGTGAGTACACAACCATCGTGGCACAACAATTGATACCAGGAAAGCCTTCGGAAACAACGTACCTCGTCAATGTCACTGTCTTCAAACCCTAGACTTTTTTGAGCTTCCAGTGCGTGTGTCAGATGAGAGAGAAGCCTCCATCTCGCTGGACTGATTCCTCCCGCTGTTGCCGTTGTCACTTTTGATTGTTGGTGACGGCTGTCTTCCTCTACATCACTTCTATCGAAGGAAACTCGAAGAGGTAGGGTTGTTACAGTTTCATTTACGGGAATAAATTTATCGCTGGTCAATCCAATTTCAGATGAATACAGGGCTGGCAAATGCGCAATTCCGGTCGGATGCTCTGATGTCTTTTGGGGGAGTCGCACCATTTGCATACCAGAATGATCCATCATACTCGTAGGATACGAATCTCCGTCTTTCACATACTTGATAGACACTTCTGGCTTCCAATACGGATATCCAGCACCGCGTTCTTTCATGTCCAAATATGACTCGTAAATGGCCTGTTTTTCTGGCTTGGAATAATGGAAATCCCAAGGCGGTTGTTCCACAGAAGTATCAACACTCCGCAAAATGTACCGTCTCCATAAATAGATCAAATCGTGATAGAGGATGCGTTTCGGCTTCTCAATATGATGAGGCACTTCATACTTTACCATGTTGACATTTCCAAAAAGCAAGGCGTGGTCTTGAGATGCCAAGCGGATAGTGGAGATGGCATCTGCAGCATTTTTTGGTGGCCATTTATTTTCCCATCTGCTATTTTTGTAGCGTCGCACGACCATGACATGCAGATAAAATGTTGAATTAGATTTCAAAGCCTCCCACAATGGGGATGATGGTGGTAGATTGACAGTCGTTCGCTCAAGCTTCAGTCCCTCTAGAAGTGCACTATCATCATCTTCGTCTTTGACTGGTGGTCCCAAAGATAAAAAGGCCAAAGCCCTCTGAAATTGTCTCTTTAACGCATAATATCCAGTCAATAAAATACTTGTACTCTCAATCCCCTGCCCTGCAGCATTCATGGCCGATAAAACTCCTCCTTCGCCCCGATCTACGGCAGTTCGTTCAGCTTGATCCAGCCATCGTTTAGCCTCCAGATAGGATGGGTCGGCCAGACATGACGATTCATCTTCCGTGTCCAATGACGTAATCAGGAAAGACTTGGACAAAGACGGCGCCTGCAATTCTTGTTTCCATAAAAGGGCAACATCGTTAGGAAATTTCCTCTTGTTGGCTTTTCGTTTGGGTTGAGTCTGTTCATCGCTCTCATCGTTGCCGCCCTCTTCCGGTTCAAATTCGGCAGGAAATTCCGAGTGGACAAAATCCATGTCGAATTTTTGTCTTGTTGATAAATACACCCGCATATCCATTTTGGTGCCCTCATCCCACAGAGGTTTGATGAAATCTGAAGGTGGATAGACTGACAGATCAACCGAGGCCAGGGGAAACATCAATTTATACATGCTCCAACCAGCCCCAGCAATATATACTGCCATCAAAGCCGAGGCCAGAAAGGAAATGGAAAAGATAGATTTAAGTACCATGGTTGTGGCTTGTTGGAATGGGCGTTATTGTTGCAAATTGCGGTTAAGACTACCCGCCACGCAATCGCTTCGGGTATTTTAATGTGTTTCTCGTACTATTATAGTTCAGAACTACCAAGTAATGATGAGGGAGAAAAAAAAGCTAAGATTAGGATTCATCTGTTTGCAGGGGGTATTTACCCCCTGCAATTCCAGGGGGTATTTACCCACTGTGCCGAATTTTTTGCTTTTGCACCACCACAACATAATTTTGTTGTT
>Ga0100380_10002983_pt1 | contig 18038 bp, 13 predicted proteins | sample CryGeymeta201504_FD_80417 | JGI IMG/M metagenome (GOLD analysis project Ga0100380, IMG submission 80417) | Groundwater microbial communities from Crystal Geyser aquifers in Utah, USA - Crystal Geyser metaG 2015-04 | ecosystem: Environmental > Aquatic > Deep subsurface > Groundwater | place... | reverse complement strand
TGAAACGTATCCTCTCATTTTTACTTTGCTTGAGCCCAATTCTTGTGATGGCCCAATCAAATGAAGATTCACTCTTTATCGCCCGTATTTTCGACGAAGCGCTCACCAAAGGAAAATCCTACCCCGATTTGCAAGACTTATGTAAGCAGGCGGGTCCGCGATTGAGCGGCTCAGCAGCAGCACAAAGAGCAGTTGACCTCACCGAAAGCAAAATGATAGGCTATGGTTTCGATTCCGTTTACCGGCAAGAGGTAATGGTGCCGCATTGGGAACGTGGAACGGAATCACCCTTGGTGGTCACTTTATCGGAGTCAGATAAACCGATTCGCCCGATGCCAATTTGTGCCTTGGGAGGCTCTGTTGCAGGAGATATAAACGGAAAAGTGATAGAAGTGATGGGCTGGAATGAGCTCAGCAAATTAGACCCAAAGGCCATTGAAGGAAAGATTGTATTTTTCAATCGCCCGATGGATGCGCGCATGGTCTATACTTTCGGAGCCTATGGAACCTGTGTTGACCAGCGTGTGTTTGGCGCAATCTGGGCCGCGTCGAAGGGAGCCAAAGGCATTATTGTCCGCAGTATGAATTTGCGAATAGATGATTATCCTCATACGGGTTCTATGGCCTATTCAGATTCGGTTACGAAGATTCCGGCAGTTGCCGTGAGTACCTTGGGAGCGGAAGAATTGAGTGCGCTTTTAAAAGCCGACTCCAACCTCATTGTCCATTATTCCATCACGCCAAAGAATCACCCAGATGCCTTGTCGCATAATGTAATCGGACAGTTAACCGGAACAAAATATCCAAACCAATACATCGCCGTTGGTGGTCACCTCGATGCCTGGGATTTGGGCGAAGGGGCGCATGATGATGGAGCAGGTTGTATTCAGTCGATAGAAGTATTACGCTTGCTGAAAACCTTAGACTATACTCCACGGTATTCCCTCCGTTCCGTGATGTTTATGAATGAAGAAAATGGATTAAAAGGAGCAAAAGAATATGCCCGATACTGCGACTCCCTAGGACAAAAACATCTGGTAGGAATTGAAGCGGATAGAGGAGCCTTTGCCCCACGTGGATTCTTTGTTCAAGCCAACCCTGAGCAGTTGAAACATATTCAAAAATGGTTGCCCCTATTTGAAGAATATGGGATCTATGTCATCAAAGGAGGGGGTGCAGGGGCCGATGTTGGTCCGCTGCAACGGCTGGATGAAAATGTGGTGCTTATTGGATTTGTACCCGACTCTCAACGTTATTTCGATTACCATCATGCCGCGAATGATGTTTTTTCCAGCGTAAACCGCCGCGAACTTGAACTCGGAGCAGCTGCATTAGCCAGCTTGGTATATCTCCTAGATAAATACGGAGTTTAGTCTAAATCAAATAACGCTCCTTAATAATGCGCATATGATGGCGAACATGCCCCGCCACAAGAAAGGGAATAGCTCCGGCCTTGGTTTTATGTCCATTTGCGATACCCACATTATTCCAATCCGCTTCAGGGATACTTTGGAACAAAACGATATTGAGTTCTCGGGCTTGTAAAAAGACAGGAATTATTTGTTGAATATCCATATAGGCAAAGCGCCCGGCCTGCACATACTCGTTTTCGTCAAAGCCGGGTAAGCGCTGTTTTTCGCCTCTAGCAAAACATAAGGCACGGTAACCATAAACGATTTCCGTATCCAACATATGCCCGATTACTTCCTTAATCGTCCATTTTCCCGGAGCATAAGAATGATTCCATTTATCGCCTGGAATAGACTGCATAAAGCGCATGATTTCATCCTTTTGATCTTCCAGGTAGTCCAGAATGTTTTCCGAAGGCAAACCTTCCAAGTAAGGCCGATAATAAGCCGCGTAGTCGTTTTCAGTCAATGGAACCATGCTTCAAAGGTAATTGAAGAAAAGAGACATTTCGACTTATCGACTTATCGACTTATCGACTTGGCGACTTGGCGAGAAAGTGATGGTTAAATAAATATTTCTTAATCTTCTGTGTCCGCCAGCCTGTGTCCAGAAGCGATTTGTGGAGGTACAGGTTATTTCTGCGTCGGCGGAAACCTTCTACGTCCGCCGACCATGTAAGCCGACTGCGTGCGCCGTAGCGATTAGCGAAGGAGTAAGCTGATCTCGATAACTATGCGGGAGAAGCGAAGGTTTAAGCTTTTTCAGCGAAGGGCTCAATCTCAGCCTTAACCTTAACCTTGTCCTTATTTTTTCTCTTTTTTTTGATGACCTTTCCAGAATTCCGGTATTAACTGGAAATTGAATGCACATGAGTGATCAAGATATTCTCGTCCTGTTCAGGCAAAATGAGATTAAAAAGGGAGTGAAGGGAGTCTATGCCTTCTATCCACCAATTCGCAAAATGGTAGTGGCTAACAGCGGAAATAAGCTGGATGCCGAAGACCTCTTTCAAGAAGTTTTGGTGGTTTTGATGGATAAGGTGAAGCAGGAAAGCTTTGAGCTGAAATCAGCATTGAGCACCTATCTCTATGCCATTGCAAGGAATTTATGGCTCAAAGAATTGAGGAGCCGGGGTAAAGTGGTAGCGGTAGAATTAGAAGAGGAGCGTATAGAAATTGAGGATGCTTTAGACCTTGAAACTGAGAAACACTATTCCATTGCCGAAAAAGCACTCAAACAATTAGGCGAAAAATGCCAGCAGCTATTGGTCTTGTTTTACTACCACAGAATGAGCTTTGACTTAATCGCCAAGAAACTCGAGTTCCGCAACGATAAAGTTGCTAAGAACCAGAAATACCGCTGCTTGGAAAAAGCGAAGTCGAACTTTTCACTTTTAAACGCCAACTAAGATGGACGCAAATACAGAGAAAATCGACCGCTATCTTATGGAAGAAATGAGTCCTCAAGAACACGCCGCCTTCGAGAAAGAGCTGGCCAATTCCGCTTCACTAAAAGAAGAGTTCGACGCCCAAAAAGCACTGACTGAACAATTGCGACGTATGGGCATCAAAGGAGAAATCGCCCAAACCATGAACCAGATTCGATTGGTGAAGTTCTTGAGCGTCTCGGCAATCATTGTGGTAGTGGCGCTGATACTGGGACTGGCTGTTTATATTTTGAATGCTAAAAATTCGGAAGCCACACATGAAGTTTTTCAAGCCACTGAGGTCGCCATTATGCCGGAGTACAAAATTCCTATAGAGCGTATTTCTATCAATACAAAGAATGACACCATCATTGAAAGCAAAGGAGGGATGATGTTAGCCATCCCCGCCGGAGCCTTTGATACGGATAAAGAAACGATTGAGTTACAGATTCAAGAAGCCTTTACAGAGATGGATATCATCAAAGCTGGACTGTCCACCACCAGCAACGGAGAACTTCTGCAAACTGCTGGGATGTTTTCTGTTCGGGCATTTGATGGAAAACAAGAGCTGCAATGGAAAAAGAAGGTTTCCATGCTCATACCTACTGAAGAAGTGGATCCAGATATGATGCTGTTTAATGGTGAAATTCTTGAAGATGGTACGGTCAATTGGATTAATCCACTAAAGATTGATAATGATTTGCCTTTGGTCGACATCCATAACCTCGACTTTTACCCGCAGAATTTTATTCCTACGCTAAAGTCAATTGGTGAACCCACAAATAATAAGGAGTATACGGACAGCATTTATTACTCTTTTAGTGGGTATTCTTTTGGGTCTGATGATTTGCTGACCGCCTTAGAACCGATGTTGTACCAATACAGCAATAATGAAGGTGACTCATGGGAACTAGTCTCGCAAGATTGGGTAGATAGTACACGTTGGAATGGTGATGATCATGGATGGCTAAGAATGACTGATTCGGTTAAAACAACGAACCCTACAGAAACAGCCCCGGAACTAGACCCTTCACGCATTAAAGCAATCTGGAATGATGATTTCGCGAAAACCCTGCTGGCTACTCGTGCATTTGAAGAGCGCTTGAAATTTATCCATAGCACATGTCGTCCTGATTTTCTTGAAGCTTATGTTTCTCATTTAGATTGGCAAATGTGGGAGATTGATAGTCTTTGCATGACTATGGCAAGTGGGGCTCACAAAGAGAAGTTCCGTGAGTTTTATCGGCGAAAAGATGGTGGCGTTAAGGTGAGTAGTGCACTCGCTAAATCACTCTCCAATCGATATGAAAACAAGCAAAAAGCATGGAAGGAAGCAGTAAGCGCAGTTTGGAAAGCTCATTATAAAGAGCTGGATAGTTTAGCTTTCGCAGCAGCCTTACGGAGAGAAAAATTTAGCTATAAAGATGCCATTCGAGAAATTACGGTATTCGGAGATGAACTCTGTCGAAACATGAAAGACGCCTACCAGCAAATTGGAGGAGAGGCCTTTTGTAATGAACCTTTGCCCGATTACTATACCCTTGATCTCACAACACCTGGTTGGAAGAATTTAGATAAGTATGTAATGGAGGCGACAGTCAATCGGGAGAATATGAGTTATACCGATCCCAATACTGGAAAAACAGCCACCTTAACGTATACGCCAGTCAACTTGAGCATTGAATCAGAAGAAAGCTATGACCGCGTATTACTCTACCTCATTCCTGACTCCTTGAGCTCTTTTCAACGGATCTATAAAAAGGAGGGGGCATGGACTGAGAAACTAAATGGCAATTTGAATTACCAACTTGTAGCCGTAGCGTATAAGGGAACAAATTTCTTCTGGACGAAAGTCAAAAAATTGACTCCAGGAACTTATGCTCTAAAACTGGCAGCTGGGAATGAAAAAGAGCTGCAAGACCATCTATCCAAGAGAGGAGTTTTCAGAAAGCCACTCTCTAAGAATAAGCTAGATGATTTTGCTGTAGAACTCAATTTCCGACGCTTTGAAATTATTGAAGGTATGCGTCTTGATAAAGTTAGACGCCAGCAAGAATGGCGAAATACTATAGCTTATTCGATTTTTGAGTGTTTAGTTAGGGCTTCTGTTCCAGCTCCTGGTTCGACAGAAATTGAGAAAGGGTCGTAATAGTTCATTGAGAAGTTAAAACTCTTCTAATTGAATGATTCATTTGAAAGTGCCAAAAGTTTCTCAATTGTTTCCCGTGTTTCACCCCTCAAAAAATAACAAGCGGTATTTTTCGTTACTCAGCTGACCGATGAAGATACGTTACCCAGTTTTTCTCTGCTTCTTGTTTATTCTTTCTGTTTCAAAAAGTCAGGCTCAGCGAAACCCCGAACTTCAAAATTTGCTATCCGCCTATGAAAAGGATAGTTCGGATTGGCTCTTGGTCTTGGCCCAAGATATTTACTGGGCGGATCAAATTGGCATAAATAAACTCTTACGGCAGTATGATTGGTCGAATTCTTCTATTCATTATCATCTCTACGATGGCATTTCGTCTGATTATTTAGAATTCAGAAATACGACGCCCTTTCTGATGACACCTGCTGCTACAGATTCCAATGAAGGGCCTGTTGTATTGGGTTTCGAAGTAGATGAAAATATTCGCAAAAGCTTTCGGAGGGTGCGTAAATACCTCGAGTACCATCCAGAAATCCGCAACCCCAGTCCATTGATGGTTCGGTTATGGGCCAGGGTGAATCATGGGGTTTCTTTAAATGAGCGTATGATGGGCGAAATAAGTGAGTTTTATCAAAACCATAAAAAGGAACTTTACCAAGAGAACCCACGACTCGCAGCTAGCCTTGGAAGTATGGTGAACTCCTATGCTGTTTTTGGTCGTTTTCATAACAAGTACAAAAAGGGCGAGGAGTACTTTGCCAAGCGCAATCGAGTCGTCTATTTGAATTTGCGCGATTACCGCCTCTGCATTCCTGATTTCAAGGCCATAGCCCGTATGAATCCCTTTTTTGCCCTGCAGCATAACGACGGACTAATGTTATATGCCTGTCCCTCAGCCACCTCCTTATTATTGGCCGATTCTGCCACCCAAACTGGAATTAAGAGTGTCTATGTGCTCATCATGACCATCGATAAAATGGGAAAGCCCCATTTCCGAAATGAGCATTGTTCCACTTACCAACTCACAAACCAACGCCTTGATTTTTTGCGCAACCCCAGCTATGGATTATCCCTAGCTCAAGGAAGAGATGTGCTAGTCACCACACCACCAGGCGTTCCAGAGTACTATTCCTATTATGTGCTGAATAAGGTTTATGCTTCCGACTAGACCACAGTCCACGGTCGACTGACAACGGCTTGATTGGTTTGGCTAGTTGGTAGTTTCAAATGATGATGGGTGATGAGATGATGAGTGAGGAGATTTTAATTGCGACTCTATTCTGGCGAAAGCAACACTTTCCGCCTGCGTCCGCCAGAGCTTTTTCAGCGAAGGTGGAGTCAAAAAAGCCGTGGACAGTGGACAGTGGACTGTCGACTTTTAGCCATGGTCTATGGTCTATGGTCCATGGTCTGTGGTCCATGGTCTATGGACTAAACATTAAACCGGAAATGCATAATATCCGCATCCTTCACCACATACTCTTTTCCCTCAACACCCATTTTTCCAGCTTCTTTGACTGCTGCTTCAGAGCCGTATTTGAGGAAATCTTCATACTTAATCACCTCTGCGCGGATAAAGCCTTTTTCGAAATCGGTATGGATTACGGCAGCAGCTTGTGGGGCCTTGGTATTTAGAGTGATAGTCCAGGCGCGAACTTCTTGCACGCCGGCAGTGAAATAGGTGATAAGCTCCAATAATCGGTAGCTTGATTTGATCAATCGGGCAACGCCACTTTCTTTTAAGCCGTAGTCAGCAAGGAAAGCCTGACGGTCTTCGAATGATTCGAGCTCCATGATATCGGCTTCGATAGCGGCGCTGATGATCAGGATTTCGGCATTTTCAGCGGCAACAGAAGCCTTGAATGCGCCGGTATGGGCGTTACCGTTCACAACACCGGCCTCGTCTACATTGCATACATACAATACGGGTTTGGTGGTGAGCAATTGGAATTCTTCAAAAAGGCGTCTTTCGTCTTCGTTTTGTGGCTCAATCACGCGGGCATTGATGCCTTGTTCAAGGGTTTCCTTGATGCGCTTGAGCAATTCAAATTCTTTTTTTGCAATATTGTCTCCCGACTTGGCTTGCTTCTCCACCTTCACCATGCGCTTTTCTACGGTTTCGTAGTCTTTGAGCTGAAGTTCGGTATCGATGATTTCCTTGTCGCGAACCGGATTTACCGATCCATCCACATGAATTACATTATCATCATCAAAACAACGCACGACGTGAATGATGGCGTCGACATTTCGGATATTCCCCAAAAATTGGTTGCCAAGACCTTCTCCCTTCGAAGCGCCTTTCACTAAACCTGCGATATCAACAATTTCAATCGTCGTTGGAACCACACGGTTGGGATTTACCAATTTTTCGAGTTCCGTCAAGCGTTCATCAGGCACGGTGATTACCCCAACATTGGGTTCAATCGTACAAAAAGGAAAGTTCGCGGCCTGAGCACGCGCATTACTTAAACAATTGAAAAGGGTTGATTTGCCCACATTAGGAAGGCCAACGATTCCGCATTGAAGTGCCATAGGAGTATATACTTGGCCTAACGTTGTCCGTTAAGCAGTTCTTTGATGTCTGAAATTAATTTGTCGGCCAGGGTATTAGCAGTGCTTTCTCCCTGACTTTCGGCATAAATACGAATGATAGGCTCGGTATTGGAACGACGCAAATGCACCCATTCTTGATCAAACTCAATCTTGAGTCCGTCGATGGTGATTTGAGGCTGAGCAGCATATTTCTTGGCAATATTATCCAAGATGCCATCTAAGTCCATGTCGCCTTCAAGCTGAATTTTCTTCTTGGCGATATAGTAATCGGGATAGGTCTCACGCAGGTATGAACACATCTTACCAAAACGGGCCAAATGAGAGAGGAATAGGGCAATACCCACCAAGGCATCTCGTCCATAATGGAGCTCAGGAAGGATGATTCCTCCGTTTCCTTCTCCTCCAATAATGGCATTCACTTCTTTCATTTTTTCTACCACATTCACTTCGCCAACGGCTGAGCTAGAATAAACTCCTCCGTGCTTTTCGGTGATGTCGCGTAAGGCTCTAGAACTAGAAAGGTTACTTACTGTGGCGCCTGGAGTTTGACTCAATACATAGTCAGCCACTGCAACTAGCGTATACTCTTCACCGAACATAGATCCATCTTCACTTACAATGGCGAGGCGGTCTACGTCTGGGTCGACAACGATTCCCAAATCTGCTTTTTGGAATTTTACTTCTCCAGAGATGGCTCCTAAATGCTCAGGAAGTGGCTCTGGATTATGCGGGAATTTACCATCAGGTGTGCAGAAAATTTCATGGATGGTTTCAACACCCAGTCGGCGCAATAGGGCAGGAACGGCAATGCCTCCTGTAGAATTAACGGCGTCGACAACAATCTTGAATTTACGGGCTTTAATGGCTTCTAAATCAACCATTGGAAGCGCCATAATCTTATCGATATGTTTTTCGATATAGCCATCTACCACTTCATAGACACCCATTTTTTCAACTCCTACATAAGCTGGTTTTTCTTCCTCAGCGATGCGTAAAAGTTCAGTTCCATCCGCTCCGGAGATAAATTCTCCCTTTGCATTCAAGAGTTTGAGCGCGTTCCATTGTTTCGGGTTATGACTTGCCGTTAGGATGATACCGCCTGCAGCTTTATAGTCAGGAACGGCCATTTCAACGGTAGGCGTGGTAGACAAGCCAAGGTCGATCACATCGTAACCCATAGCCAGCAAAGTTCCCGAAACCAACTGGCGTACCATTTCACCCGAAATACGGGCATCGCGGCCAATGATGATTTTGCGGCTTTCTGAAGTGCGCGAGAGCCAAATGCCATAAGCAGTCGTAAACTTAACGATATCAACAGGTGTTAGGCCTTCTCCTGCCTCGCCTCCGATTGTTCCTCTGATGCCAGAGATTGATTTTATCAGCGTCATATATATTCGAGGCGCAAAAATAGGCCTTTGCATCAATGGAATCAATGAGATTAGCGGATAATCGAAAATTTAATACGGAAACTCGGAGCACTTCTAATAATTTCGCAGTTAATGCAACTCAAATACATCTTACTTTTCGGTGGCTTCTTAGGGCTGGGAGCCTTCTTTATCGGGGCTTCTCCGGCAAATCCATCGGAGCTTTCCAAGCATAAGACTTTGGATATTCTTTTCTATAATGTGGAAAATCTTTTTGATACCATCGACGATCCAGATAAAATTGATGAGGAATTTTTGCCAAATTCAGCAAAGAATTGGACCAGCGAGCGCTATCATACAAAACTCGATTCCTTGGCCAAAGTAATACAGGCTACACTCGAAATTAATCAGGGTATAATTGGCTTGGTAGAAATTGAAAACCGGCGGGTGCTTGAAGATCTGGTCAATCATCCAGTCTTGCAATTCCGTCGCTTGCAAATCATCCATCATGAATCTCCGGATGAAAGAGGGATCGATGTGGCCTTATTACTGCCATCCCAGTTTCGTTGTGATTCAAATTATGTGGTTCAGATTGAATTCCCTGACGATAAAAAGGTCAAGACGCGCGACATTCTGATGGCCCGAATTTATTTGAATAAGAAGCCATTTTGGATATCCGTGAATCATTTCCCGAGTCGACGTGGAGGACAGGAAGCATCAGAACCGAAACGTGTATATGTTGCCTCACAATTGCGCAAGGAGCTGAATAAACTTCAGGAGGCGGATACTGCAGTTTCCTTTATCATCATGGGCGATTTTAATGATGAGCCGATGGATTCTTCTTTGAGCAAAGTGCTCGGAGCCGGACCAGAAAAGGGAGATTCTGATTTAGTGAATATGATGTGGAATTTCCAAGAGCGAGGATATGGATCATACAAATACAAAGGAGACTGGAATATGCTCGACCAAATTATCGTCAGTCGTAAATTGACACGCATGGGGAAAACCTTTGTGTCACCTAATTCAGCGCGGATTTATGTGGCAGATTATCTTTTGGAGCGAGAGGGGAAATACCAGGGGAATCCATGGAGAACCTATGCCGGAAATAAGTATTTGGGCGGTTTTAGTGATCATCTACCCGTATTGGTAAGCTTGCGTTATTAGTGTCATGCATCAGAAAAAAGAATATGTATATATCAATAGAGAGCTAAGTTGGCTTTCGTTCAATGACCGAGTGCTTCAAGAGGCAGAAAACCCTACAGTACCGCTTGCTGAACGCATGAAGTTTTTGGCTATTTTCTCTTCTAACCTTGATGAGTTCTTTCGTGTGCGAGTCGCATCAGTACGTCGGTTACTGCGGTACCAACGTAAGCAAAAGGATAAGGAAGTAAAAGAGACCACCGCATTATTGAATACCATCCAACAGCGTGTGGTGGATCAGCAAGATCGGTTTAATGCCATTTTCGAAGATCAGATTATTCCGGGATTAGCGGAGGAAAAAATCTATATCGTGAATGAACATCAACTGAGTCATACGCAGCGGATCAAGGTCAAAGAGTTCTATAAATCGGAAGTGCTTTCTTTTCTCTTTCCTGTGATGTTGGATCATTTGCGTGATTTTCCCTTTTTACGTGATAAGTCCATATTCTTGGCAGTAAAAATGTCGAAAAGCGATAGCAGCATCAAGCCCAAATATGCCTTAGTTGAAGTTCCGTCAGAAGTATTGAATCGGTTCTTTATACTGCCGTCATCTGACGACAATACCTATATCATGCTATTGGATGATGTTATCCGAATCAGCTTGCCAGATATCTTCTCCTTTTTTGATTTTGATGTATTTGAAGCCTATACGGTAAAGCTCACTCGCGACGCAGAACTGGATATCGACAACGAACTGCCGGGGTCCTTAATTTCGAAGATTGAGAAATCATTGAAGGAGCGACCAAAGGGTGTCCCTGTTCGTTTTATTTATGATGAAGACATGCCGGAGGATATGTTGCGATTCATCATCAAGCGGGCGAAAATATCCAAAGAGTCTATCATTCCAGGGGGGCGTTATCATAATTTCAAAGATTTCTTCGATTTCCCGAAAGTAGGAGGGAAAGACTTTTGGTACGAACCGATAAAACCGCTACTGATTGATCGATTTGAACATACCCGGGTATTATTTGATGAGATTAAGAAGAAGGATATGATTCTTCATTATCCGTTTCAAAGCTTTGATTATGTGATTCGATTTCTTCGTGAAGCAGCCATCGATCCGAGCGTTTATGCCATTAAAATCACCCTCTATCGCGTAGCCCATCATAGCAATATTGTCAACTCATTGATCAATGCGGTAAAGAATGGTAAGGAAGTAACTGTCGTGATGGAACTTCAGGCTCGCTTTGATGAGGAGTCGAATCTATACTGGACGAACAAGCTGCAAGAGGCCGGGGCCAATGTTATTTTTGGGGTTCCTGATTTTAAAATTCATGCAAAATGCTGTGTAATCTTTCGGCGAGAAAATAATCGCACAGTGCATTATGCGCATCTATCAACGGGGAACTATAATGGCAGAACGGCCCGTCTATACAGTGATACTGCCTTGTTTACTGCCGATCCACGCTTGACTAAAGACATCATAAAAGTCTTTTCATTCATTAAGAATTTTCCACGCATTCAATACAAATTTTCTCATTTACTGGTTTCGCCATACTACATGAAAATGGAGTTCTTGAAAATGATAGATGGGGAGATAAGAAATGCGAATAAAAATAAGCCTGCTTTTATTGATGCGAAGATGAATTCCTTGGTGGACAAACAAATGATCGATAAACTGTATGAAGCCAGCAATGCAGGAGTAAAGATTCGATTGATCATCCGGGGAATTTGCTGTTTGGTGCCGGGGGTAAAAGGACAAAGCGAAAATATCCAGGGGATTAGTATCATCGATAAATTCTTAGAACATTCCCGCTTCTTTATATTCCATAATGGGGGCACTGAGAAAATCTTCATGAGTTCTGCCGATTGGATGACACGCAATCTCGATCGCCGCATCGAAACAGCCTTCCCGATATACGACCTCGATATCCAAAAGGAGCTCAAAGAAATGTTTGATATCCAGTGGAATGATAATGTCAAGGCACGCATTATAGGTAGAGAGCAACGCAATGAGATGAAACCCCATGGTTTGCCTTCCATACGCTCGCAATTTGAGACCTACGATTACCTCAGGTTGAAGGGGTAATGGAACTGGGTTATAGGTCACAGGTTAGGGCAAAAGGAACGCTAAGCTCCAATACAAAAGTTCCAAATTCCAAAATTTATAGTTTGGAATTTGAAACTTGGAATTTCTCTGTACTTATTTGGCAAATGCACCAACGATAAGGTAGGTTGTTAGGTCAGTAGTGGAAATTTGTTGAGTTGGATCATGTACAACAAAGAATCCAGAATACTGAGTTGTAAGGGCATCGAACGACATGCTTGATTCTTGGCTATACATCGCTGTGCCGCCATTCCCCATTACCATACCAACAAGAACATCAGCATTCGGTGTTTCATTATATGGGGTGCCATTTGGTGTAGTAGCCGCATCTGCCGCATCGTGCGAGTGAACCATGTACATTTCGTCTTTTATGGTGTTCATCAAAGAGACCGTAACCTTGGTTTTTCCACCGCTCAACTCATCGAGCATTATAGTACCCGTTAGGGTTTTTGAATGGGCACCATCATAAGCAGTACCCGCACCAGCTTGACCTGTATTAAAGGCATAGGTGTATGTTTTGCTTTTCATTGCTGCCGCTGCAGGTTCGTCATCATCCTTTTTACATGAGGTCAGGACAAATGCAGCCATTAAAGGCAAGATTAATAATTTTTTGAGTGAATTTTTCATGACTAGATTGTTTGATGATAGGTACGGGGAAAGCGGGGAGCTTGGATTTAGAACACGTTATTATTTCTTGTAAATCGCTAATAGTCAGAGGAAAAATTACGGTTATTTTTATAAATGAATGGCAAAGGGGTTCGAATTAGTTAAGGATTTCATGATTTTCCTTCCCGCAATGCCGCATAATCCGTCACAGAATAAAATCGGTTGTCTTTTGGTAGTTCATGAAGCTTTTTGATGAGGATAGTTCGACTCGGCATCAATGCATTTAATGCCTTAGTTATTTCATCTTCGGCAGGAGTGTTCGATGCATAAAATGCCCAGATCTGTTCCTCGTGAAATAGAATGGCAATGTCAAGTACTTCGGTTATATCGTGCAAATGATGTTCGATCTGAAATGGGAAATAGCCATCCAGACTTGTTTTATTTGCTTCACACGCAATCAGGTATAATTCTCCTTCGAGCAGGTAGCCATAATCACCACTGAGAACCACATCGCTACCATTACTTTGGGCTACCAGCTTACCTTGAACCTGTATTGCTCCCCAGGCGAGCTCGTGTTTTGCCACTCGAATGGTACCTTCGGTTACTATGTCAAATAATAGATTATCTGTTGGCCTTCCAATGCAATAACCTAAGAGTGGGTCACGTTTGCGCTGATAATGACGCATGCTGATAGGAAGCACTTGAGGTATCGCGTAGAGCAAATGAATTTTGGCAGAAGGAAATGTTTTTATGATATCGGCAATTATGTATTCCGGAAAAAGTGAGCCTGCCAAAATGAGGGTTTCAACCCCCGGAAAAGTGAAATTAGACGGAAGGCAAACAGCCAAAAGTTGCTGAAAATAGTGAAGGGTGCCACTCATGCTTTGTACGCCTTCATTTTCAATATGATCTAATACATCTCCTGGGAAAAAGCGCGGCCATTCGTCCCAATCGATGGGAGGCAATACCGAACACTTACCAGATGCTAGCTGATGTAGAAGTCCTTGTAAAAAAAGTGGAGAGTGAACCCAAGCAGATGGGGTGTTTAAGCTGGAATCAAGAATTTCATGCTGTCGTAGGAGTAAGTCGTGACCCCATACAATGGTTGATTCGATTTTGCCCTTCCGAGTACTTATCTGCTTCAATGCAGCCTGCTTTGGATTTTCATCAATTTTGTGCCGTGGCACCTTTTTTCGCTTCTCTTTCCAAATCACCCGATGCCCCAATAACATCAAATAGATTGCAAGCAGGGGCCTGTCTTTGAAGGAGAGAATATAACTTCTCCTTGGCCCATACAGGAAAGTTTGCGAAAGTTCACTTTTAGTTACCAAGCTTACGCTAATTCCACGCAACTGGATGGCTAGCAACCAAAATAGAAAGTCAGGACCTGGATCCATCAAAATGATAGCGTCTCGGCTTTTATGCTTCAGCTGTTTAAATCGCAGCATCACCTCTTCTATTATTTCGCTACCTGTATAGGGGTGTGTTTCACCACTACTTACTGGAAATTTTAGAATAATTTGATTCTCTGGCGTTTTGAGCCGCTCGATTATGAGCTGTGCAAAATTGCGTATTTGTGACATAGCTACTGGTGAAAGGTACTGAAAATATACGAGCAATAGGGAGGATGAAAATTTTTACTGTATTTTTTTCTATACCCCTTTTATGTCCAAAAAAATGTACTATTTTTGAATCGAGCAGAACGGCTTGTCGCTGGATTGAAATACATCGAGAGGAAAGTCCGGGCAACACAGAGCACCATGCTTCCTAACGGGAAGGGTCTCGATTTATCGGGATACAGAAAGTGCCACAGAGAATATACCGCCTGGTTTCGGCTGGGTAAGGGTGAAATGGCGAGGTAAGAGCTCACCGCGGTTTTGGCGACAAAGCTGGCAGGGTAAACCTCATGGGTTGAAAGACCAAATAGGCCTTATCGGTGGCAACACCACGGAGCTGCTCGTTCCGATATAAGGTGGGTAGGTTGATGGAGGTCACTGGCAACGGTGATCCTAGATAAATGACAGGCTATTTGCAGACGTGTCTGCAGAGAAACAGAACCCGGCTTACGGTTCTGCTCATTTTTTTGATTCTAAGTTTACATGGAAGCATTCTGATGTTTCCGTGGAATTTGGAATTTGTTCCGATAGCTATCGGAATTGGAATTTAAAAAACACTATGGCGAAACTATTAGTAATAGACGACGAAAAAACCATCCGCAACACACTAAAAGAAATCCTGGAGTATGAGGGTTATCGTGTTGACGAAGCTGCCGATGGAGTGGCCGGTTTAGAAATGGTAAAGAACAATAATTATGACGCAGTTCTTTGCGATATCAAAATGCCTAAAATGGACGGCTTAGAGGTGCTTACTAAACTTACTGAAATGGCTCCCGATGTACCCGTCATCATGATTTCGGGACATGGAACCATAGAAACAGCCGTTGAAGCAACTAAGAAAGGCGCATATGATTTCATCTCCAAGCCACCTGATTTGAATCGATTGCTCATCACTTTGCGTAATGCGGTTGAGAAGCAAAACTTGGTTGTTGAAACTAAAATCCTGAAAAGGAAGGTCAGCAAAACAAAAGAAATCATTGGTGATTCGCCAGCTATTCAGAAAATTATGGATACCATCGACAAGGTGGCGCCAACAGAAGCTCGTGTATTGATTACCGGTGAAAATGGTACGGGTAAAGAGTTGGTAGCACGCTGGATCCATGAAAAGAGTAATCGCGCGGGAGGACCTTTGATTGAAGTGAACTGTGCGGCGATTCCTTCTGAATTGATTGAGTCGGAATTATTTGGTCACGAAAAAGGTTCCTTTACTTCCGCCATCAAGCAGCGGATAGGTAAGTTTGAACAAGCCAATGGTGGTACATTATTCCTTGATGAAATAGGGGATATGGACTTGTCGGCACAGGCCAAAGTGCTTCGTGCCTTACAGGAAAATAAAATTACCCGAGTTGGCGGGGATAAAGAGCAAACAGTTGATGTTCGCGTTGTAGCCGCTACCAATAAAGATCTTTTGCGAGAGATAGAAGAAGGCAATTTCCGCCTTGATTTATACCATCGCCTGAGTGTGATTTTGATTCATGTTCCAACCTTGAATGAAAGGGAGGAAGATATTCCGTTGATCGCAGAAAAATTCTTGAAAGAGATTTGTGAAGAGAGTGGTTATCCAAAAAAAGTATTCTCTCCTTTAGGTATGGAAGCTTTGAAAACTATCGACTGGACAGGAAACATTCGCGAATTGCGCAATGTCATCGAACGTTTGGCCATTATGTGTGATCAAAAAATTTCGGAAGAGGATGTTCAAGCCTATGCCAATATCCAAAAACCAGGAAGCGGACCGCAAACGGTGTATGATAAGTTTACCAAGTTCCAAGAGTTCAAGGATTATGCAGAGAAAAACTTCATCCTTCACAAGCTCAAAAGCAATGGATGGAATATTGCGAAGACTGCTCAAGAGATTGAAATACAACGCAGTCACTTGTACAATAAAATCGATAAGTTCAGTTTGAAGCGCGAAGACGCCACTCAAGGAATGTAGGATGATAGGGAAGGATACAGCACTTGCCGCTTCGTACTTGCAGCAGGGTAAACTTGTTGCCATCCCAACGGAAACCGTTTATGGCTTAGCTGCACGCATTGATTTGGATGAGGCAGTACTATCAATATTTACTGCTAAAAATCGCCCTTCCTTCGATCCGCTTATCGTACATATTGCTGATCCGTCATGGCTCGGAGCCTTGGTTTTGGACATTCCAGAACCAGCCAAGAAATTGATGGCTCAGGCTTGGCCCGGACCAGTGACCTTATTATTTAAAAAATCGGAGCTGGTTTCCGATTTGGTGACCTCTGGAAATGATACCGTAGCGATTCGTATGCCTAACCATCCTCTGACCTTGGAGACGCTGAGACTTTTAGGAAGTCCCGTAGCTGCCCCGAGTGCAAATCCTTTTGGCTATGTTAGTCCGACACAGGCAGCCCATGTAGAAAAACAACTTGGAGAAAAGGTCGCATATATTCTAGATGGCGGAGAATCAGGCATCGGGCTTGAAAGCACCATTGTTTCATTTATTGATGCCAAGCCATGCGTGCTACGTTTGGGAGGAATGAGTCTCGAAGAATTAGAAGACCTGCTTGGAGAGGCCCCTGCAGTGAATATTTCTACCCACAGTAACCCGAAAGCTCCAGGACAACTTGACACACATTATGCTACTGGGATTCCTCTACTACAAACACGTAGTATCCGTGCTGCGGCAGAGGAGTTTAAAGGGAAAAATCTGGCATTACTTTCCTTCTCGGAATCGTACTCAGACCTTCCATGGGTGGGTTCAGAAGTGCTTAGCAGGGAAGGAGATATGAAGGAGGCTGCACAAGCATTATTTGCCGCCATGCGCAGATTAGATGAAGGAAATGCAGATTTTATTTTGGCGGAGTTTTTTCCTGAAATAGGCTTGGGACGGGCGATTAACGATCGATTGCAGCGAGCCAGTCATCGAAAATGATAAAAATTCAGTAAGAATTTGAGTTTTTGGCACATTTTTATCATATTTTTGCTTAAACACACCGTATGAAGAAAACACTACTATTCCTACTCATGCTCTTCACACTAGGCACTGCCACTCAGGCGGGAGGCCCTTCTGGGGAGATTTTGGGTGATAAAGGCCCGATCATTCGGTACTACCCAAATCCAATTCAAAAAATATTAACGCTTGAGGTTCAACTTGAGTATATCAATCAGTTTACCAGTGTTGAGGTTAAAATCATGAACTTGCTTGGCCAAGAAATGATCAAACCCGTAACCATGGACCTAAATGGTATTAGCCATGAATTACGTATTGACATGACCGATGTTCCTTCAGGAGTTTATTTCCTCGAAGTCTATTCGATTATCAATGGTAATTCAGTAAAACAAACGCGGAAGATTACCCGGAGTTAGGTGGCTATTAAAAAATTTGAAGATCCTTGTTTCACCCGAAGCAGGGATTTTTTTTTGCTCAGGGCTCAGGGCTCAGGGCTCAGGGCTCAGGGCTCAGGGCTCAGGGCTCATGGCGTGGGGCTGAGGAGTGAGGAGATGAGGAGATGAGGGGTGATGAGAAAAGATGGTGCTTTTATTCTGTCGAAAGCAATTGTTTTGCGGCTCCACGCCCTCCGTCTGTGTCCGTCGACCGCGTAAGCCGAAGCTGATCCCGATGGCTCCTAGATTCCGCAGGTTATAAATAAAAAAAGCTGCAAAGCATTTGTTTCCAAAGCTTTGCAACTCGGTATCATTCACCTAAAT
>Ga0100380_10002965_pt1 | contig 18092 bp, 17 predicted proteins | sample CryGeymeta201504_FD_80417 | JGI IMG/M metagenome (GOLD analysis project Ga0100380, IMG submission 80417) | Groundwater microbial communities from Crystal Geyser aquifers in Utah, USA - Crystal Geyser metaG 2015-04 | ecosystem: Environmental > Aquatic > Deep subsurface > Groundwater | place... | reverse complement strand
TCCACCATCCACCAACACAAGCGAAAACCTTTTAAATAAGATATCAGAGTACCTTTGATTTCCCTGTCAGCAGAACTGAGACTTTTATTGTCTGTATTGCATTGGTGATTGAAGCGAGAGGTTCCTCTTCCTCTTCCTTCTTTCTCTCCATCTTCAGGCGGAGGCTTCATCCTTCAAGCTCAAGGCTAAGAACGTCTGACGAACCCTCTATTATTATTTCACCCAAAATCATATCGTCGAAAGCAGTTATAAAGAAATCACGGACGCAACTCAAATTATACTCCAATAATAATAATAAATACTCCGAGTACTACGTACTGCACTACTCCTAACTAAGAAAGGCTTTGGAGCAAATACACGGAACGATAACAATAAGGCAAAAACCAAAAATGACGAACTCGACTCCGTTAACGCAACCAGGAGCAACAGCATGTCTCAATATATCCGATACTACAGGAAGCTCCACAGATGCTTCTGAAATTGTAACACCATGTCCTTCGGGAGAAAGTAGCAGTAGTTCAATCATGCAACAGCAGCAGCAGCATCAGTCACCCGCCGCGGTACCATTGGCTTTGCCCTTGTCACCGGCACGGCCGATGCCGAATACGAATGCGAATGCGAATACGTATACTTCCCAGATTGTGCACCAACAAATGGTCAGTTCGGTTCCCAATTCTCCCGCGCCTCGTGCTCAAACGGATGTGTCTCCTGCAGTGACACCCCATCCCGTCAATCCCTTTGATCAGACACCAGTTCCATCAGACCAAGCAAACAACGGAATGGCTCTTGGATTGGAACAGTTGGAACGACAGCAAGATGAAGCGCAACGAAGACGCCAACAGCAGCAGCAGCAGCAGCAACAACAACAACAACAAAAAGTACCTGCGGCGGCTTCTACTACAGCCTTGCCGCCTCGTCGTCATCCGCAAGTGCCGTCTGCGCAGCCGGTCCGACGTCAGCTCTATCGTGGAATGGAAGATGACGATGATACACATACAGCGCAAACGAGTACACAGGCCAGTCGGAGCCACGCTTCGGTAGGAAGTGGTGATGATGCCTCCGAATTGACGGCGCAAAGTCGCGAGGCTACTACTACCAATGCTACTACTACTAATGTTCGGAGTACTACAATTTCCTACAACAACATGAGTCAAAAGTTTGGACGTATGATTGAAAAAACAAGGGTATGTATGATATATGATATATAAGAGGATTGGTTGCCCGCTATGGTCTTTGTTTTGTGCACGAGTCCTGACCCCTTGCCTTTTTCTTCTCTCTATTACTTCTCGACTCGACCATCACATCCCGTGCCATAATTCTTCTGCCATAATTCTCCTGTCTGTAGAAGCGCCTTTCCTCACATTCAAATCAAGACAATCCTGCTCTCGACAGCGATGACGATTCCAACCAAGAGGATGAAGTCGCTCTTTTGTACGGACACTTGCAAAAATTAGGTCGCAACGGAAAGTGGCAAACACGATGGTTTGAAACGGACGGGGAGTGTTTGAGCTATTACAAAACATCCAAGCGCTCAAAGCTTTTGGCAACATTGGATTTGGAAAAAGTTGGAGCCATTGTGGTCAATATGGACGATCCCAAGGGATGTTCCTTTACTATGCAGGTGTTGGGACGGCCTTATCATTTACGAGCGGAGAGTCGCGCTGTTTGCAAAGATTGGGTCATTACGCTCAATCGAATCAAGGAGGCACGGTTGCAACAGGGCAATGTGAAATTGGTGAATACGACGCCGAAGAAACATCTCGTGCCACCGTTTCGGAATATACCTGATTTGTTGGACAACCGAGAAAACATTACCGCTAATTATACGCACGGAGTCGTTGCCGTGGCAAACCGACAACGCACACGGGCCGTCGATGGTGATTCGACGAATTTGGAAGACATGATTGCCGAAGGAGAAAAGGAAGAAATGGAAAATGATCCGAGTGATAATAATGGATACGGCGAAAGTGCAAGCGTTGACACTGACAGATTGTCTCAGGTCGTTTTGGCAAGGTGGCAAAAGCGAAAGTCGAGCATGTCCAAGATTGTGTCGAAGGTTTCCCGGTGGGCGAAAAGCTTGAAAAAGTACAATTGTGCAGATACCGAAACAGATCGCGAAGTGATTTTGGATCAACACGTACATCCTCCCGGCCACGACGATCCCAAGGTGAGTAGGATTTTTGTCTGGTTAGCTTGCTTGGTAACATAGATGGATGATATTCTGGCTCAAGTGTCTCAACCGCCTTTGCTGTTCTTACATTGCTTTCCAGCGCTCTGTACAGTCAAGCATTGAGCGCCAGAAGCTAGCTCCTAAACCAATGGCGGAGATTATCACGGACCAGCCTCCGGCCATCGAAGCTACGATGCTTCCTCCTCCCGAGGTTTCTATGCCTGTCACCGAAGAAGATGAAAGCAGATATTTGTCGTAATTGTGAATTGTAGATATGATGTAAAGCAAGGTTTATTGACGACGGACACCAAAGGCTTCTTTGTGATTTTTGTCATTTCCTTCCTTTTACTGATCAAGAAAGAATTACTTAGTATGTTCATTGTGTAACTTTCTATTCTCCCAAAGCGGGGGGTTATGTGAAGCTATTCTCAGCTCGACTTAATACTCTTCATTAATCTTATAAATGTACCGACTGTAAATACGACTACTCCGGAGTAGAGTACTCGTCTATCGCAGGCAGGGAGCTACTAGACTACTAGTAGTCCTAGTACAATAGAACTAGTAGACTATTAGAGCTACTCAAGAGTAGACTTGCTCGTAGTCTACCTGGTACTATTGTAAGTAGCATAATTGCAAGGCCTACTGCAAAGAGAGCCCATGTGCGTCGTAATATAAAGAACACTCTTCACTTGAACCTGCTGATGAAGGCCAGACGTTCCTCGGCTGGCTCTCGCTTTTTTCATCCTTTGTTCGTGTCATCAATACAGCGCCAGCATACTAGCTAGTCTACTGGTAGGCAACACATCCCATGAATGAGATATCTGTTGGCAGCCAACACGAGCGATAATAGATTTAGACTAGACTAGCTTGTTGCTTCTCCCAACCTCAGATCTCCAAAAACGAAGCAAGGAGAAGGAAGATCATCATTGCACCATGGCTGACCAACGTCGTGTATCATACTTTTATGATGCAGAGGTAGGCAACTATCATTACGGTCAAGGTACGCGATGCACGATAATGTACGCTGTACCGCTGTACATGCAATCAATTTCATCCTGTTGTAAACGTTTGACTCACTCAATGTTACTTTGCCTTGTCAAACGAACAAACAATAATAATAATAATAATAATAATAAATAACAATAACAATGACCAGGCCATCCTATGAAACCTCATCGTGTTCGCATGACGCACAACCTTGTGGTGAATTATGGTCTCTATCGCAAAATGGAGGTCTTTCGTCCCCGCCTGGTCTCGCCGACAGCCATGACGCGTTTCCACAGTGACGATTACATAAACTTTCTTCGGGTGATTACCCCGGATAATATGCAAGATTATATCCGTCAGTTGCAACGTTTCAACGTGGGAGAAGACTGTCCCGTCTTTGATGGTCTCTTCGAGTTTTGCCAACTCTACACATCGGGATCCATCGGCGGAGCGGCCCGGCTGAACGAGGATCGCGCTGACATTGTCATTAACTGGGCGGGAGGTCTGCATCACGCTAAGAAAGCTGAAGCCTCTGGCTTTTGCTACATTAACGATTGCGTCCTTGCTATTTTGGAATTACTCAAGAAACACGAGCGAGTCCTTTACGTTGACATTGATATCCATCATGGCGATGGAGTCGAAGAGGCATTTTATGCTACCAACCGTGTCATGACAGTGTCATTTCACAAATTCGGGGAATACTTCCCTGGAACTGGAGATGTCCTGGATATCGGATACGCCGATGGAAAGAACTACGCTATCAACTTTCCTCTAAACGATGGCATGGACGACAAGGCCTACAGAAGTATTTTTCGACCAGTCATTGGAAAGGTTATGGAGATGTATGCACCTGGTGCTGTGGTTCTACAATGTGGAGCCGATAGTTTATCTGGTGATCGACTTGGTTGCTTTAATCTTTCCATTGGCGGGCACGCAGATTGCGTAGAATTTGTGCGCAGCTTCAACATTCCTATGTTGGTCTTGGGAGGAGGTGGATACACACTTCGTAACGTGCCTCGCTGTTGGACATACGAGACAGCTGTGCTAACCGGAGAAGATGTCAAGGATGAATTACCATTCAATGATTATTTTGAATATTTTGGACCCGACTACAGACTTCACTTGCCCGTTAGTAACCTGGAGAACCTCAACTCTCCTGAATACTTGGAACGCACAAAAGGACAGCTTTTGCATATCTTGTCCGAAGTGGAACCTGTTCCAGGTACTCAAATCCAAACGGGACAAATCGACTCCCAGCTCAACCCGAAAGGCGCCCAAATGGAAATTGAACAGCTTGCTCCTGACAATGATGATACACGGGACCCCAACACTCGAGTCACTTCAGAGGAAACTGGCCGAAAAGAGCACCCCGCCGAGATGGCATCATAGACTGGTGACTACTACGTCAATGTTTTTGTGATAAGAAATAGGGCGCGTGCGTGTGTGCGTGCATGCTAGCTACTACTAAGGGGTCAGTAGGGCATCTTGCTTGCGTGCATCCTTTTTTACACTACTACGAATTCGAAAAAATCAGCCCTGTTTGTAAGACGAGGAAAACATTGGCGGCATAGCAGCGTCGCCGTTGAATAATGTAAATGTGTTTCATACAAAAAAAAAATTATGGTACCTGTAGCGTGATCACTAGCTAAAAATAAAGTAGTGCGTGGTAATGTGATACTATGTTTCGATAACGAAAGCCTTTTCGATAGACACTTCATGGTAGAGTAGATCAGGCGCTTCGAGACGTCGCGGTCATCGCGGAGAACAACATCTGATTTGTTCCTAGTATTATACAAGAAATGTTTTTCATTCCTTTCAACCTTCAATACTGGTTCATCAAAACATCATTATCAACGTTAAAATGCGAGGTTTCACGCACATGAATAAAGGATGATATTGACAAATCGGGCATAAAGGAAGGCGGCAAGTCTGAAGCAACACGCGCACGATATAGCGATGATTGAGAGCCAGACTTGATTGCTGTCATAATTGGTGGGAAAAAGGTCGAGGAACACAGTCGGGAACTTTAAAAACCATGTCGCATTCCCTCATCGCGATCTTGATAAATCGACAAAAATCACCAGTGAAGGTTTGAACCCATTTTATGTGTTATCTGTGACGCACAGGAGACTCGTGCGAAGTGGCGCTTGACCTTGACAAGTCTGGCCATTTCCATTCTCTGTCTTCAAAAGTCTTGCTGCGGGCTATGCGCTGCTGGCCTGCGAAAGCCCAATCTCGCTTGAAGATAGCATTCTTTCAATCGAAAAATACAAAAATTAAATATCTAGTTGTAGCGGTTTGCATATAAACCTGGAGAAGTCGCAGGAGTTGCAAACAGAAACAGGAACGCAAAGATACGGCCTCTAAATAAATTTGTTGTTCGTTCTTAAAACGAGGGATGTTCCGCCATTTTTTCTTTTTTTTAATGGCCGATTTTTCAGAAAACGCGAAAATAAATTCCCAACCTCACGTACAGCTGCTCAAAGCTCTCCGAGTTGATTTTTCTGTATTCAGCTGCTGAACTGTCCTTGTCTATTTTACTACAGCAAGCAATAATATCTTTGATCTTTGATCGACTATGCCGTATTACAGTGTCGAAATTGACCAGGAGCGTCCCGAAGAAGAATTTGCTTGCCGAAGTGGCCAATGCTCCGACGATCTGCATAGCCAGCAGTCAGAGTCTGCGATGAGCTCCATCTATAGTGACGACTACAGCGAATCCACAAGTTTGGGTGAGATGCCAGAGGATGAAGATGCTTCATACCTCACTTCCATGCTGCAAAGGAGACAACCAGGTCTCAAACAAATTTGTGAAATGCCCACTGATGACGTGAACGCAGCAGACGAACCTGAAATGACTTGCGAGGACCCAGAGGAAGTAGTGGATAAAGATACCGAATCGGAAGAAAAGATCTCCAGCATGACCATGAAAAGCGCCTCCAACAAAGAGCCTTTGAAACCTTCCAATTCGCCCAATCGGAAGTACATCCTGTGCGGCATTCTGATAATAGCACTGGCAATTACGGCTACCCTGATTGTTTTACTTGTGAAGCAAACCTCTAGCAGCAGCAACACTACAAGTCAGTCTTTTATGTCGAATGCACAGGAGAGCATGATAGATGCTCCAACAAGTGTTCCCGAGGTCGCCATTAGTCCAAACCAACCGCAGCAAGACACTCCTGCGCCTGGAAATAGCGCTGTCACCAGAACGCCCAGCGCTGCACCGCAGAAATTATCTGTAGAAGGATACTTTCCCGTTACTGTAGGTGCTGCCGAAACCAATGGGCCAACTCTAGCTCCCACGGATCCTCCCATTGGTGATGATATTGACGCTTCCGCATATCTGAGCGAATTATTGAGCTCCGACACCCAGAGAGAGTTCTTATTGGACGCATCAAGACCTCAAGGACGGGCATTTCTACAACTTCTTGAGGACCACCAAAATAATTTTCGAGATTTTCCTGAAACTCACTTTCTACAATCTTTTGCGGTTCTCACACTCTACTATGCAACTTCTCCTGATGCCTGGGACACGGCTTTTTCCTGGACTGATCAAACATCTGATGTATGCTCTTGGACTGGTGTCGTGGACTGCGCAGAAGTTGAGAATTCCCAAGCGGTAATTGGAATTACTCTGTCATCCAAATTTGTTTTAGGTACTTTACCTGAGGAAATTTGTCTATTGGAACACTTGGAAAGTCTTGATTTGAGTTTCAACATGATGTCTGGCGTCATTCCTGATTGCTTGAGAGATTTGGTTTCTTTGAAGAACATTGACTTGAGCAACAACTTCTTTTCTGGAGACCTCCCACCTGGGGTTCTCTTGATACCGTCTCTTGAAGGGTTTAATGTGTCGGGAAACAGTCTCACAGGAGGGTTAGATACATTGATGGGCAGTATGTTTCTTGGAAGTGTGTACCGCACTTCCGAAACCTGGAAACTTCGCCGGTTAAACCTCGACAGCAACCACCTCTCTGGTAAACTTCCAGAGTATTTTCAAGCGCTGTTGAATTTAAAAAGTCTTACCCTTCACAACAATGATCTCTCAGGGGATGTGGGTAACTTTTGTGCGAACTCTGATCTCTCCGAGTTGACTGCCGATTGCCGGGAAGTTGCGTGCACCTGTTGCACGGTGTGCTATTGAAAATAAAGAAATGATGTGACTTGGACTGGAACGCTTGAATTCCCCTCTACATTTTCAGTGAGTGGTTGGTCATTATGGAGAAGTCCTTTTACATAGCTCTGGGGGAAATAATCGAAGAGGAGAGGGTGGTTGATTTTATGCAGACATACTCGCAGTACCATATGCTAAAAAACTTACTTGTAAAATGATGTTGAACATTAATACTGTCTATTTCTTGGTAATATTATGTAACAGTGTGTCTATTTCTTGGTTACATTATGTAAAGGTATGTGTATGTTCGTCTTCAACACTTTTCCTAGACTTTATGCCTTCATTCTTGCTGTATTCTAGCACTGTTACTGTTTTACTAGTCGAGGTGATCAATCCACACGACGGTTTCTTTGGTTTCCTCTTTCCATTGTTCTACATCTTTGGCAAATGTCTGACTGACTATCAAAGGAAATGCTATGGATGCATCCGAGCATACTTTGACGGGCTTGGCCGTAATGGCAATCTTTCCCCAACTCAATGCCTCATCAGGAGAGGCACCACTATCACTCCCATCGTATTCTTGGCCGGTATTGATAAAGACACTAAAGTTTGCACCGTTTCTCATTAGATTAGCGTTGCAAATGTGATGCTTGACAAGTCCTCCTCCTAAAATAATCATGCCTGTATGATGACTCTGCACAGCCAAATCATTGATCCGACGAATGTCCTCGTTAATGTCCAAGACGAACCCGGGGCGTTTGTAGGAATGAAAGTACAACATGTCTCCAACCGAACCATCCGTAAGAGCTGGAGAAAAGACGGGAATATCATTTTTAGCCGCCCAATATAAAACACTTTCAGGATTATTAATTTCCTGGCCGACTTTGTGAATGACCTTCGAGGGAGTCCAAACGAATTTCGCGAGCTTGTTGTCTTTATCAGCTGCAGCCCAAGCCTCCCACTGCTCATCCTGATAATCGTGCATGCTTGATATTAAGGGAGACATCCAATCTTCAAATTCACAATAATTTTTGTTGGGTACCTATCAGCCGTTTCGTAGTTGCTCGTTAGTATTGGAATTGTTTCGAAAAAGATGGAAAAAACACTTCAAGCAAAACATCAATTCATTAGCTTACCAGCAGATTGCCAATTCTGTTGATACCTTTCTTTCGAAGTTCTCGTCCATTTAATTTAAAATCTCCCATGAAAGTCGGTTGGAAACATTTGATGATATCTTCTTCAATACCTCCTGCTGTGGTAACTACGGCATCGACCATTTTGTGCTGGACGAGGAATTTAATGATTTCTCGTTGTCCGCAAGATATTTGATTGGAGGTGTAACCCAAGAAAATACGAGCTCGGATTCGAGTTCGAACGTGCAGAGGTTTGAGTGCGGGATCATCTCCCTCCTTCCACTCAACGTCTGACAGACGCCACTTGCGCATGATTCGAATTTGTTGAATGGCCTCACCGATATTGGACGCTTGAAATCCCGTCGTGGCAAACGAATCCATCAATGCATCGAGCATTTGTCGACTTTCTGGATTGTTCGTTATTGTGTCGTTGAAATCGAAACCACGGCACTGAATTGATCCCTCTGGCATACTGGACGATTCACCTAGGACAGCCGAAGCTGAAACGGACGGAACATGAGGATTAGCACTAACATTAGAATTTGCCTCCAATGGAGCTTCTTTCAGGATCGTCGCATTAGTATCCACTGTGCTGTCAAATGTGGTCCCTGCAGAGGCAATATTGTCTACGCTACTCATATTTATTTTGTGGGAAGAGGTCTGGTACTGTGAGCTGTGAGCTGTGAGCTGTGAGCACAGTTTCTAAGCTCGTTCTATTTTCTTTTTGTGTACGGTACAGACTCGTTTTTATTTTTTGCGGTTGGATGGAGAAGGTAAGTAAGATACATTTCAGTCATGCCTCTGACGACTGCCAGGCGAAAATAAGATCAATAGTGCGATTTATTTATTTGTTAGGAGTTTTATTGATTACTCGTAGCTGTCGATGACGAGACCCTTCGAAGATACTAGACTACCAGGTACAGTTAAGTGTGAGAACTCAAATCCAAGTAGAAGTAGCAAGTTGGCAAACTCCTGGCAAACTCCTGCAAACAACTACGGTAGACTATTCGAAATTTGCACCGAACTCTCATCAAGAAGTGACCAGACTACAGGCTTTCGTAACAAGCCACGCCTTATTAAAAAAAAAAACAGTGTAAAAGATGACCAAGATTACTCAAATTGAAGATAAGGGAGCTACCATTGCTTGGTCTCCCTGTCGGCAACATCCAGACATCATTGCTCTAGGCACCAAGGTAAGCCAAGCCGATGAGAAAAAGATACTATGCTGTTTGTGAGGAATGTCTACGTGGATCAAGGGGATCATCGCGAGCTTTTTCTAGTGTCTGACTCCTACTTGGTTCTGCTTTTACCTTCTCATTCGCCTGGGCAATGCCAATGACCCATACGTCGCATTCTATCCACCATACTATGTCCAAATGTCCTAACAAAAACAACTACAAACTACAACCACAAAATACAGGACTCGGGAGGAATTGGCTTTGAGGATACTGGTGGAGAATTAGATCTCTATGATTTGAATCTAACTTCTCCCGATGGACACGCACCCCAACCCCAACTGCTGGGGTCTGTCAAGACCCAGGCACGATTCGCAAGTACAAATTGGACGCTGAGTGAGCAATTGGCAGATCGATTTCCCATGGGACTTCTCGCAGGAGGCATGAACGATGGTACGGTCCATTTGTGGAACCCGCGACAGCTAATGCAACAACAAGATCCATTCGTCACGAGCATTGCCAACGGTGGTCTTTCGGGACCCATCAAGGCCCTCCAATTCAGTTCCCTGAATCCGTCTCAATTGGCGGCTGGTGGTGCCAATGGACAAGTCATGATTGCCGATATATCCAATCCCTCGAATCCCGATGTTTTTGCTCCCGCGGCCGATGGCAGGAAACAGAATGCAGAAATTACAGCGGTGGCTTGGAATACGCAAGTAGCACACATTTGTGCCAGTGCAGCGGGTGATGGAACCGTGGCCGTTTGGGATTTAAATTCACGCAAGGCCTGGTGCGAATTGCGATGCGAAGCATCCGGTCAAGCTGTCTCTGACGTTATTTGGAATCCTACGCAAGGATTGCACTTGCTCACAGCATCAGCGGATGATCGAAATCCTGCCTTGAAGCTGTGGGATTTGCGCGCATCTACTAGCATGCCATTGGCAACACTTTCGGGACACCAAGGAGGAATTTTGAAGACATCCTGGTGCCCTCACGATGATTCTCTGCTAGTGTCGTAAGTGCGGCACATTTTTCCTTTGCCTGGTATCACTTTGTTATTGCATGCCAGTTCTGTTTGAGTGACTCACATTTGTCATATTGTTACCATTATAGCTGCGGCAAAGACAACAAAACAATCTTATGGGATCTTCTTTCACTGCGACCTATTGCTGAAATTCCAAATGATGTTATTCAGCCTACAGAGGACATGAACGGCAGCCAGAGCGGAGCCATGTTTGGAGTAAGCGGATTAGGATCTGCTCAACAAATGCGATATGATATTCAATGGTCACCCATGAAGCGAGGATTGTTGGCGACATCGTCTTTGGATCGAAAGGTGCAGATTCACTCGGTCATTGGACTAGCAACCAAATGCGGACGCCCTCCCAAATGGATGAAGCCAAGTAGTAGTGTGGCGTGTGGATACGGTGGAGCCGTCGTCTCTTGTGGAAATATCGACAAAATTGTCCGGGTGAAAACAGTTGTGGAACAGCCTGCACTCGTAAATGTTTCAACAGCTTTTGAAGCCGACATGGAATCTACAAATGTTGCTGAATTTTGTGTGAAACGAGCATCCATCGCAAGTACAACAGAGGAAAAACAGACATGGGGATTCATGAAGGTCATATTTGCCGACAATGCCCGACAAGAATTGGTTCAGCACCTCGGTTTCGATGCGGACAGTATTTCCAAGGCAGCCAGCGAATACACTGAAAAGGCCCCTAATGGAGCTGCCGGGTCGACACCAGCCATGACCAAAGCAGCGGAAGTCGTTGTTCAAAAGGCTTTGTTGGTTGGAAATTTTGAAGCTGCAGTAGAATGCTGCTTTCGCGCTGGAAACTTTGCAGATGCCCTCATGCTCGCTTCATGCGGCGGTGGTGATTTGTGGACGAAAACGCAACAACGTTATTTTGAATGCGAAACTCACAAACGTCCATTCTTGTCGATCGTTCAAGCCGTCATTGGGAATCAGCTTGAAAGCCTCGTTAGTTCGTCGGACCCTGCCAAATGGCAAGAATCGTTAGCCCTGTTGTCTACCTATGGTCAATCGAATGAATTTCCGAACTTATGCATTTCTCTTGGAGATCGACTAGCATCGGCGGGTGACCACCATTCTGCAAATCTGTGCTACTTGTGTTCGCTAAGCTTGGAGCACTGTGTAAAACATTGGCTGGCCCAGCTAGAAGCTGCAAATCAGGTTTGTCTTTTTTAACATCTTTGGTCGCGATTTAATTTCATCTCAGTGAGTTCTGTTCTAATACTTCGAATTCTTTTATTTCAGAAAAAGGGTTTTACAGATCTGCTGGCTCTCCATGAATTTGTTGTGAAGGTGAGCGTGTTCATGAAAGCAGCAGGTGCCAAACAAACACTTTCTGCCGAGATTGCGGACTTGTTTTCGAAATATGCAGGAGCCCTCGCCGATCAAGGTTTATTGGTCACTGCGTCGAAGTATTGCAGGGGTGATTCGGAACAAAGTAAAATTCTTCGCGACCGGCTCTACCGTAGCCGCGCCAGTCAGGACTGCTTGCGAATTCTTCGCACACCGCCGCCCTTTCCCTTTTCCATGGCAGCCCCGAAAAAGACACAGGCCTCAGCGAACACTGCACAATCACAACCAAATCGAGCCAATGATGCTCGGATGCAAAACTATTCCGGTCATGCACAGCAGCAGCAGCAGCAGCAGCAAATCGCGACCTCCAGTTATCACAACACTGCTCCTGCTGTGCGTGCTCCCTCCCCAGCCTTGGCTCCACAACTCCCCGAAGGTTGGATTGCGTTGCAAGACCCAAGCAGTGGGAAGACTTACTATGCTAATCAAACGACAGGACAGACCAGCTGGGATCCCCCAGCTGGGGCGACTTCTGTCCCAATTCCGCAGACAGCTCCAGCGCCTGCGCCGCAACCTACGCAGCGCCAATATTCAATGGAGAATAATCCAGCAAATAGTGCTTCTGCCTCGAACTCAAAAAGTATTGCTTCCAAGTACGGCGACGGCTTTGTGTCATCGTCTTCACATCCAGAACTTGCTCACCAGTATGGTAATGTAGGAACAAGGTACGCTAGAAAAATGCTCTGTGAGGAAGCAGTGAAGCATTGTTTGCGTGCCTGCGTACACTCACGCTTTCTTGTTTGGTTGCTTTAGTAATCCTTATACGGGAGTGTCTCGACCAGGCATTGCGCAAGTTGGTGGCGCGAAAGCACCAGTGTCGGGTACTCTCAATTTTGATTACGTCGAACTTCCTCCGGAGTTCGAGCCGATTAAGGACGGTTTGCTCACCATTTCAACCAACCTGAGCCAAGCCCAACTGTCTGCAGCAGATAGGCGGCAAGTGGCGGAGGCGGAGAAGGGAATTGCGATTCTTGTGAAGAGACTTGCGCTCGGCGATATTGACGCTGGCGTCTGTGGTAAAGTATCAACTCTTGTGCAGGCCTTATTGAACCGTGACTACGCTACTACTAGTGTCTTGCAAAAACAGCTTGTGAACGACGATTGGAAGGAGCACAAAGACTGGCTGAAAGGGATCAAGTTTCTCATCCAACTGGCCTCAAAAAAGCTCTAGTAGTGTATGCTACTACTATTAGTAGCTAGCGAAGGAGTTTTAACAAACCATGTCAATCATCATCTCCTGTGAAAATTCTTGTTTTTATAATCGCAGTCCTGATAGCTACTAGAGGTTAAGGCTGCTCAGTGTACAGGAACGATCGATGCCTAAGATAGTCGTGCCTGGGACGCTGTTTCGTAAGTGTATCAATGAACTACTCAGTACTCCCGAATATTGATGTAATATTTTCCATCTTGTTTATCTACTAAACTAGGTACTTACTCCGACTCTAGTAGTAGCTAGGAGTGGCTTAGTAGTGCTGTAAGTGGGAATAGTTGTTATAGTACACACCTTCAGGGGATTTGTTCTGTGTTCAGAACGATTACAAAAAAATGAGAACATTGCCATGATATTATTATCATTTTCGAGGTCGTGATGATGGTAGCGGTAGTATTCAATAGCATCGCATTCATGACCCGAAGTCCCGAGAGACTATGACGTCAGCCTATTGTACCGCAATACGCACTCATAAAGACAGTAGTTTTAGTTCAGCCGATCTTTGGTACGCACCAAAAGGTTGAACTTCTTTTTTTGTTAAGGACGAGGGCTTTCTCTCACCACCATGAGATTCACAATTATTTATTCCGTTCGGACTTGCAATCGTTAGCTCTTTCTACTACGACCCATCCATCTTCCCCAAGTTAAGAATCATTATGATGAAAAATATTCTGATCGTCCTTATCGCTTCCCTGGCAGTCGCAACTGCCTTCGTCGCTCCGTCGGCAGCTAGGCCTATGACCAAGCTTTCGGAGAGTTTTGGTTTCGATTTTGCCGAAGATACTTACTCCAACCAGCCCGAATTTTTGAAGGGAGAGGGAGAATACAAAACTTTTGTTGGAAAAACTCAAGATAACTCGTTCCTCAACAGACAGGTTAGTGCAACATTTATGTGTTCGTCTTGTTTGCTTGGAAGTTATTGGGGTTGCGCATATTAATGGGACGAATTTTGAATTGCATTCTGAACCATTCTCTCTTGTTTTTATTGTTATCTTTGTTCATCTCTCCATTATCAACTGTAATATTTTTTCTTAAAATTAACAGTACAATGTTATCCGTCGCGTCCGAGAAATGAACCTTCTCAAGACCACTGCCGATGCCGGACTTCTTTCCAAATTGGAGGCTAACGGTCTCGACCTTGTCACCCTTGAAAAATTGCTCCCAGTCATTGAAGAGATTGGAGCCTTACGCCTTGTCGGTAACAACCAACAACTTCTTATCAATGGTGTCGCTCCTTTGTTGGTCGAGCCTGCTCCTCTCCTTCTGCCCATTATCGCTGGCGCTCTGGAAAAGGGACCCAGCGCATTCTACCTGGCTTCTGCTGTTGCCTTTGGCTTGGATGCTTACCTTTTTGCCACCAATGCCGAGCTTCCCTTTGTTGGTCTTTCCGCCGGTGTCGCGCTAGGACTTTTGTTGGTGCCTTTGGGTGTTGTTTCTGCGGTCACTGGATCCGCGCTTGCCAGCCTCAGCAAAAAATAAATTTGCTGCCATGATATTAACGCATATTGTTGGCTAGCTATTAAGAAGTGTTTATTAGAAAAAATGGTGAAAATTGACAATTTGTTTTAAAAAAAGAATAATTTTATGGGGCGACCTAGTGTGAGTTTGACCAGTAATTCGATTGCCTGGTTTGCTAGGTAGGTATATTTGTAATATTTATGTTATGATAGTGAAGGGATCAATCTACAACTCTAGGCTTTGTCGCTGTAGAGGGCTGCAACGGCAGCAAGCTAGTTTGGTTGCTTTCAGAGCCATATCATGCGCTTCCACACCAATCCTCAATGCGCCCAGTGCCACTGTCAGAAGTTCTGCAAAGATGTGACTGCCACTAGAAGCCTGTTGTCGCAGATGCCGCCTAATACTGTAATTACGAAAGTTAAATACGTAGTAGATCAAAGTACTCGACTAGGGACCAAAGCACTACTAGTACTGTAGTACCTAGTATGGTTGTTCTACGTGAGCTGCAGCAATCGTTGGCTGCCAAGGCCTGTAGTCACACGCTCTGCAAACTGCGCTCTCACATTTCAACGCTTGACCATCACATAATGATCTCGCAGCATGCGCACAACACTATTTGTAGCCTAAGGCGTAGCGCAGCTGTGCATAAAGTCTTGTGCAACGCAATCAGAACAGCCAAGTCATTGCTAGCTACATTGTACACACGGGTGAGACAAATTTCAAAATGGCAATTGTTTCGTTATAAGGTGTGTGTGTGCTGAGAGTGCGTGTAAGATGATAGATAGAGGAATAGTACAATTCGATGGGCCAATAGTCTATCTCTATGGCGCACGCAACAAGAAAAAGGATCGTGTCGTCACAAAGAGGCAGTGCGCTTCATAAAGAGACTCGACACGGACTGAAAAGGTTGCAGTGGCTCATGCTATTTGAGGTCTCGCTGTTGACGACTGGTTGATGCCATGTCCCATCCCCTTCAGGTGCCGTCTCGGACCACCATAACTCCCCCCTGCTGGTTGAATGTGTGTTGCCAAAAATTCTGACAAACGATCGACAAACATTGGTCGAACTTCGGCGTGAACGTTGTTGTGTCCCATGCCGTCAATAAAAAGGGGTTTTGCTTGGCATTGTGGCGGTAGTGCATTGTAAAGTCTCTCCGAATGGTGAAAAGGCACAATTTGATCCGAACGTCCATGTACTAGTATGACGGGCGACTTGATCATGGGCGCAAAGTCGACATTTGGAAACTTGTCTCCGTAAACGGTACATCCTGTATCCACAACAACACGATAGACTGAGAGGAAAGGAGCATGTAAGATGACTCCTCCCACGGGTCCATCGCTATCGTCCACCGATTTGAGTTGAGCTGTCTTGGAGGCAAGATAACAAGATGGACCCGATCCCAGTGACCGTCCATAAAGGACGATGTTTCGTGCTGGCACACCCAGGTCGTTTCGTAAGTAGTCATATGCGGCATCGATATCAGCATAGCAGTGGTTCTCCGATGGATCACCTGAGAAAGTGGGTAGTGGTCGAATGTTTGGCAGTGGCAATATCAACAGCAGGAATAACAAGTGTCAGACATAATCGTCAAAACAAACGCTGACCAATGATAGCTAATGTGGTTGTTAAACTTGACCGCTTGAGCAGATCCATCACAACCTGTTCTACAACATAATATAACGCAACAGGAATGCTTACCTTCATCATAGGCCATACCATACCCAGTATAGTCATAGGCCAGCAAGTTCACTTGCAGCATCTTACTCAGAAACTTGCACCAGGGATAAATGCTCCCCAGATCTTCCGCATTCGCATGGCTGTACAGAATCGTTATACCTTGCTCTGGCCCTGACGCCCGTATATCATTCGCGGACAGTGATTTGCAGCTCTCGACACCATTTTTCCGTCGGTACCCAATGTAAAAGGAAGGAATCTTGGACCCCTCTCTGGTGGTGAGCCATACAATCTTGTGCTCCTTGAGTTTGGATGGTGGTGGCGGTTGAAAGAGCAGTGTACTCACGGCATCCCCCATCTTGACGTTGCGCCTGTGTTGTTGTTTTCCTGAATGCTGGTGTCTGCGCTAGGTAGTGCCGAAACGCCGAAACTGTGTGGAAATGGCAGAGAATTGCTGTGTGCTGTCTTCTGGCTGGTTCTGAATAGGAAGAGAACACGGCTGCTATGGGTTCTAATGATGCACCAGCTATCTGTACAAGAAACTATGTAGTAGAAGAGCCTTGCTTAAGATGGCAACACGCTCTATTCAGCACTAACTGTTGTATTGTATCGTTGTTGTGAATGTTGTGGCAGCAGCACCGTTAGCATGCGCTCAACTGTATCAGTTGAGTTGTAGATAATTCGAGAGTGGAGGCAAGAAAGAGATGAGATAAAGACAAAAAGTCATGAAAACTCTGAATGGAACGCCATCGAGGCAGCCTTCCGTTGAGGAACAAATATTGGCCAGAATGGGCGGTGTTTGAATCACTGCCCCCAAATAAAATACCAGCATGCCCCTTTTCGTTGAAATACACCTTTAGTTTTTGTATATTATTAGAAGACACTTAAAGGGGTAAACTTGAATTTACCCTGATATCTTACTCACCTAATTACCGAGCCAGCCAACCTTCCAACCGATCATTTGAGACAGAGTACTCCCGCTACATTAGAGTCAAGGTTCAAAGGCAGAGTTATTGCTATCAGGTCCCAGGCTTGAATGACTGCCAGTGCCGCTTATTACTCAGTGCCGCTTATCACAACATCATGATGTTGTCAACTGGCCATTAAAGTAAGGCCAGAAGTCAAACCAAGCGAGCTTTAAAGTTTTTAGCTCTACACTACTAGTAGAGCTAGTAGCTAGTACAGTACAAGTCTACCTGTACTAGTAGCTTTTGGTAGTAGTAGTATTAAAAAATACTGTTCTGAAACTAAAGTGTCAAAGAAGTTCTTGCTGCTGTCGTTGCAAGCGTTTTACTAACTTTACTCGGAATTACTACGTGAATACAGCCCTGCCTCTCTCTGAATCGTTCCTTCTTACCGCTCGTAATTGCCAATCAAGAAGACACAGACGCTGTATGTGACACGGCACTTCGTGGGATTTCAAAAAAGTATCCTGGTCGGTCGAATCATTTTTATTCCCATTTTACCATACATAACCCGGATTTTTCTAGCTAGGGTCTATTAGAGGTGCGCCGCCAACACATAACAGTTGATCTACTGTTTCCTGTTGGTAATTCGCGTTTGGCACTTCAAGCGATGATGCATAACGTCATCTCCTACGTTGCCTTCATTATTTGTTTCGCCCTGTCTACTCCTACTAGAGCTTACAGCTTGCTGCATTGGGTGCGCGAACGAAGACGGGGGGGGGGGGGGGGGAACCAATTTGCAAGGTTTTTGAAGACACCATTATTAAACAGCTCTCACCAAGCCACATCACCAATATTTTTTTTTTCTCAATGCTTT
>Ga0100380_10002964_pt1 | contig 18094 bp, 31 predicted proteins | sample CryGeymeta201504_FD_80417 | JGI IMG/M metagenome (GOLD analysis project Ga0100380, IMG submission 80417) | Groundwater microbial communities from Crystal Geyser aquifers in Utah, USA - Crystal Geyser metaG 2015-04 | ecosystem: Environmental > Aquatic > Deep subsurface > Groundwater | place... | reverse complement strand
TGATCATGGGGCCTTGTTGAGCAGGAGCAGGAGGAGCGTACATGGGTTGAGGAGCCATCATGGGCTGTCCATACATGGGCTGAGGTTGTCCGTACATGTTGTTTAATCAATTATAAATTGCTAATAAAATCCATTAAATTAATACACCTCAATGCAACTTCTTCTTTTTTGAATTAATTCTTTTCTAAATCGTGTATTTTCCAATTAAAATTGTTGCATAAAGTTGTCACTGTAATTATCTGCTTTCCTAAAACAAACAGAAATGATTGTTCCCAATAATTCTTCCATACCTTTCTTATATTTTGATAAGCATTATCTATAAACTAACTGATAGCGTCTTTATATTATCATTTCAGCACATGCACAGATATACCCACCACATTATAACCACCAAAGCTAGTTTTTTTTGTTAAAATATGACCTGTTGGTTTTCTAAAGGCGTCACAAGGGGTCATATCGGTCATTGGAATCATGTCCTGCTTGGCGATTTACCCAGAAACGATGTTGATTATAATTTTGCATTTATTGCCTTTATATGTGATTAATTGTTGAGGCCTTTAAGGGGTTGGGATAGATTTCAACCATGGTTTTGGTCGGTCTCAATTATACTCTCATTAAATACTACCTACTATCATACTATCCTGTAAATTATTGGAGAAGGAAAGCATAAAATCGACATCTGATTAAGACACATTTGAATATTAATATCGTAGTCAATGAAATCGTTCATAATAGCCTTGATACTCGTTCTCACGCTTATCCAGGCCAGCTAGTATCACAAAGCAGAGCTCAACGAACAATGGACCATGACATTGCTGGGAGGTCCATCTTAGTCAGATTCTCTCAAGGGAAAAACCTTTGAAACTAGTGTGCCGACCAATGTGCACCTAGATCTGTAGAAAGCAGGAGCAATCGACAACCCTCTGCTGTAGAGCAACTATCCTAAGGTGAAATGGGTGTCCGAATGTAATTTCAGCTACACGAAAAACTTCACCATTAGCAATGATATTCTCAACTATTCTCTTCATAAGCTCACTTTCGACGGAATCGACACCCATTCCGAAGTGTTCCTCAATGACAAACTCATCCTCACCACTGCCAACGCGTTTCGACGATACTCTTCTTATATTCAAGGCATCCTCAAGCCGGGCACTAACACAATTGAGGTCAAAATTAGCAGTCCTGCAACAGTTGACGGACCTCAACAGTCCAAAAATCAGATGCCTTTCTAATATGCTCACACAAGGAAAGCATGCTATCAGTATTCATGGGACTGGGCTCCCTATCTGAATTCCATGGGTGTTTGGAAGCCAGTTTACCTGGAATCCTTTAACGAGCTCAAGCTTGATTACGTTTGGGCTAGAACAAGGTCGATCACTAAAGCCAAAGCAATCGTTAACTTTGCCATCGCCGTCGAAATTTCTCCAGTTGGTCTGTATGGAAAATATGATTTCAACATATCTCAAAATGGAAGGGTGGTTGCCACCGTTGCTCTTAAAGAGCAGTATACTTACTACGATTTACAAGTTGATAACCCTCAACTGTGGTGGCCCAATGGAGTTGGCGAGCCTCATATATACGACTATAAGGTTCAACTCATCAAAAAAGGCACTAATGAAGAAGTGGACGAACGATCCTTTCCTTTTGGCATCAGAACAGTCGACCTCAATCTTGCTGACAAAAAGATGGAAGTCAAAGTAAACGGATATCCTATTTACTGCAAGGGGTCTAACTGGGTTCCTCCTGACATGTTTTATCCTCGCCTATAAAACCCAGCCTTTAAACCCGCCAACACAATTGAGTCTTTGATCGATGATGCTGTGGCTTCAAACTACAACATGATCAGAGTGTGGGGAGGAGGACAGTACGAATCTGACAAATTTTATGAGCTAGCATCTAGAAAAGGAATCATGCTTTTTTATGATTTCATGTTCAGTGACAGCATTTATCCTTCAACTGAGGATTTCCTGATAAATGTAGAAGAAGAGATCAAGCAGCAAGTGAGAAGAGCTAGAAACTACCCTGCCTTGACTCTGTGGTGTGGAAATAATGAAATTTTACAAGGAATTCAAGATTGGGGGTGGTCCAATTAACAATACAAAGATGACTACCATAAACTCTTCTAAGTTCTCATTCCTAAGATCATTGAATACGAGAGTCCCTACATTCCCTATATCCCCTCTTCACCTATCTATGGAGTAGGAAACTATGGCTTGGAAAGAGGAGGCGATGTTCATTACTGGGCCGTCTGGGCAGGGCAAGCTAATTTCTAGTCTTATCAGAACAACATTGGTAAGTTTAACAGTTAATTTGGTACCCAAGCCCTTCCTGTTTGGTAGACCATCACTGGAGCCATCACAAAACAGCCTAGCTATCAAGACGGCACTCTTCTGCTTCATGAAAGGCACAACAGCCAGTTCAACACACTGACAAATTACATGAAAAACTATATGAAAACATCTCTCAATTTTGAGCTGTAAACTTATCAGAGTGGACTGCTTCAAGCTTTTGCAATTGAACTAGCAATCAAGGCTCAGAGAGCAGCTAAGCCTAATAGCATGGGTACTTTAGTCTGGCAAATGAACGATGCATGGCCAGCAATCTCATGGTCCAGTATTGATTACTATGGCAGATGGAAACCCCTCCAGTTCATGCTCAAAAGACTCTACCCAGATGTTGCCATCTTTTACGTTAAGGATAAGATATACGCTGTCAATGACAAACTTTATGAGGTCACAGCATTGGCCATCATCTAATTTTTTGATCTCAGAGGGACCCAACTGAATAGATTTGAAAAAGAGATTACTCTTGGTCCGAATGAAGCTAAAGTTATTCATAATGTGACTGCAGAAGATTACAAAGGAGGCAACAAAGTTGACTGCATGATTTACACTGAAATAATTGCCGGAAAGAACCAGTAAATGGTAAGCACTCACTTCAACGCCAACTTCAAAGATCTCACTCTCTACCCAACTGAAATAATCGTCACCTATCACAACTAATTCAACACCATCACTGTTGAGACCAAGTCAACAGTCGTCAAAAATTTATTTATCAGCAGAAAATCTAAATACCTCAAAACCTCAAACAACTATTTGGACTTAGTGCCTGGCCATCCTGTCAAAGTGACCATCCTCGGAAATGACAAACTGGCAGATATCAAGGACGACTTGGTTTTTAGAAGCTACAGAGATGTGTATATAGCTGACAGCCTGGTCAAAGTATTGAGCAAATGATGTTAGCTAGCATTATTGAACACTTCAGCAAAAATAAATCAAACAGTAACGATCAAAAGAAAATATCTTAATAATCGGCTCCTCCCCATGGTTCAATCATGAATTAAAGGTTTTATTTGTCAATAGGTTTGGGTTTTTTTCTAAAGTTTCTCCAGTTTATCTTGGTTTGATAATTGTTCTCCTTTAGTTTGTTATTGTTGGTCTGAAAGACCTCTTTCTATCTGAGAGCCAGTTCTGAGAGATCATCTGTGAAGGACTGAATGGTCACTGCTTTAGCTGGCAGTCTCTGCACCTCAACATCAACAGTCGAGGTTGGGTTTGTCTTTCCTCTTCTTTCTAAGCTGACAGAATTGATGTTTCTTTGCTTGTTTTTCTTCATTGGAAAGTTGGAACGAAAAAGGTTTGATTGATTGCGATCAAACTATCGGTCACAATAATACTTCTACTTCTAAACCTAAGCTTATCTTCCATCAAGGTTTATGTAAAATTATTGTAGCTTTTTCTGCTTAATCACTGTACTTTTTGCTCTCAGAATATTCTTGAATCCGTTGGGAATGTGACTACCTCTTTTGCCATTAGTCGATACCAATTTACGATTCTTCGCAAAAAATGGCTGAACAATTGTTCTATGTTAGGCTCTCTCCTAAAAAGCCAGTGGAAGCTTTTCTGGCTTGAAGAAATTGTTGGAAATAGTTTTGGTGATTTCAGACACTCCCAACGATGAACTTTTGGGTCTACTAACCGTTGAGCTGGCATTCCGAGTGAGCGTAATTCTGTGGGCCTTCGGGATATGGCAGGAAGAGTCGATGGTTGCATAACTCATAAGCAAACGGCTCTAATGCCTTATATAATAATAAGATTGATTATGTCACTGCAAGTTAGACTCGTTTCTGCCCTCATGAAAATCGATTAAGATCCTTTCTCTAAAAACGTATCTTCCTCCTAAGTTAGGACCCTTATGTTGAGTTCGAGCTAGGCGATGAGAAGAAACGCTCCAAGACCAAGGAGGAAGGAGGCAACAATGTGACCTTCAATGAACAATTCAGTTTCAATTCCCAGGATAACAACCTCAAGGTGACCGTCTACGATGACGACACCTTCGTTGATGACAAGCTTGGATAAGCCACCATTAACATTGCGCAGTACAGGCAATCCGGATATCCTCAAGATGGTAAGATACTTTGCTATTTAGTGGAAGTTATCGCTTCACAACATGGAAAACCCACTTGCAAAGTGTTCCTGAAAATTACAGGATCTGGACAAGGAGGCCAGGGTGGACAGTTTGGTGGCCAAGGCGGATGGGGAGGTCAAGGAGGCCAAGGTGGATGGGGAGGACAAGGAGGCCAGGGTGGCCAGTTTGGCGGTCAAGGCGGATGGGGAGGTCAAGGAGGACAGCAAGGAAACACCCAGAACACATTCATGGGAGCCGCTCAGCAGTTGGGTCAAGGCGGACAAGGAGGCCAAGGATGGTGATTGATCAGTAAAATTGAATAATTAAAATCTTGTCGGTAGGTTTAATATTTATAATAACGACTATGAGACAAGGGTCTGATCAGATGGAAATCAAGCAGTAGTTATCAAAATTTATCAACCTTCTCCAGACTGATTTCCGGCAAAGTAACCATGACAGTCCAACTGAAGTGGGAAGGTTGTCTTGCGAACACCCTCTTCATAAAAAACTAAGTGTTATCTTTAGCGCCTCCTAACCTGAATCATCTAGTCTGGACAAAGAAAATTCGAATCCTTCAGCCAACAGGTCTTTCGAAACCAGCTAAAAATGTTATGACACTTCAAACTATCAGTCAGTTATGAGTTCTCTCCTGACAACCCACCTTACTCCTTCACAACACAAAATGGTGGAAGCCCTCAAGTTGCAGTTTTAGCAACTGCGGCTTGAAAATTAAAAGATGCAAGGACAAATCTGCCAGCTTAGAAATGATCTCTGCTCCTAAAAGAAAGCTAACGACTAAATGCTGAGTGTTCTGATGAAATTAGATGAGCAGGAAAAATAGCTATGGGGCAACTTCAATCTCGTATCAAGTAAATACAATGAAGCCAACGAAAAGAACAAGCTTTTAGAGGGGTAATTCTAACATCTCAACTCACAGCTACTGGCCCTTCAAAATGATAATGATTTTATGAAGAAACTGATTTACCATGCAAACTAGAGCTACGAAGCCCTATAAAAGAAAATCAATGAGGTGGAGCATCACAACAAAGTGAAAGGAGATATAATGAGAACTGATAGAAAGAGTCCCAAAAAGTCATCAACGGATAACCTACTTAAGAGTGCAAAAACCAAGAAGAATGGCTATTCGCCCAGTCATAGCGAACTGGGAAGGAATGTGAGTCCATAGAGATTTCAAGACATCTATCAGAAGATGATAATTCGCACACTCAAGTTCAAGGGAAGGAACCCGTGATAATTTATCCAAAATTTATCATAGCCATCCAATGAATATGTGACAGGCTTAGATAGTATTATGACTAGACAAAGAATTCAAATGCGAAATATTTTTATTCAATTACAAAACAAAGTATGGATTGTGCCATCTGCCTCACACTGCCTAATGAACCACAAATCGTCCCTTGCTGCCAACAAACCTTCTGCTCCGAATGCCTCAACAGCTGGATCACTGTCAGAAACTGCTGTCCTCTTTGCATCGCTCCCCTTGGTGCTGAACAGCATAACTAACTCACCAAACAAGAGTCTGTTTAATTCGATAACGGAGGTCTCATGCTTTAAGGCTAACTGGCAATCATTGTTGAGAAGTTCAATTTCCTCAAAATGATTTACTAATCAAGGAGGGCAACCGCCAGCAACTACAAGAGCAATTTTCCCAAGGCCAGTATTAACTTTGTCGAGAGCTAGATGAGAAATGTCGAGGAAAATTTAGAAATCGCACAATTGTCAGTCAGCTAGAACGATCGTATTACAGCCACAGCGACTCTTCAGAACATCACATAAACCCTTTTGGACGTCTAAGCTATACTAATGGGAGAGTCTACAGTCGAATTCGAAGAGGAAGACTACAGTGACGAGGATTCATACTAAAATGACTACAATTACGAAATGGAGGAATAGCTCTACTCAAAAAGAGACAAGGAGAAGCACAAAGCTGCCATGAAGGCAAATGGTAAGAAAAGAGTTCATGAGCTCATGAACTGAAGGCCCTTTGTTAGATTATTTAAACCTATTCATAATCACTGCTACTCTATCATTCGAAAAAGCGATTCCAGAATTCCTATTTGATGAGATCTTCGTGGGAGAATATTAATTTTCTGCGGATCTTTTCCCCTCCCTTCATCTTTTCTTTCTTGCTTTTAGATTACTTAATCTACTCTGGCTTTGTTTCTGGCTATTTCAGCTCGACGCTGCTTTATTCCTTGATGCTCTCTTAAACATAGTAAAGAAGGGTTCCCCTTCGATAGATCTACTCGATGGTGTTGTAATTGATTCCAAATTAGGAGAATAAAATTTCATTCTTTTGCCCAGAGTTGGTATCTTTAAGGATTTTTTCAACCTCCTGATTACTTTTTCCTTTCCTTACCATTTACCAAAAAGTGGTATTGTACAAATTATTGATATGGCAGTCAACCTGTCTCCATTTGAAGTAATCCTTCATGCAATTGTCATTCGGATACAGAACGACTCTCCCATCAAATGAAGGTATCTCCTTCATCTAACCATCAAAATATTTTGGCCAGTTGCATATGTATGCTGCTGTGAAGGCCGAAACCATGCAAGATAAAATTTTGTCAGTCCTACGACCGAACAAAGTAGTATTCTTGTTGAAAATAAATGAGTATTCATCTGACTGCCCGTAAGCTAAAAATATTTCAGTGAAGTTATTGCATAAATATTCAGCAGCAGCATTCATTAGTTTGATTGCTCTCAGGTCGTTGGGTTTATTGAAGTTATGGGTATTGCAAAATTTGGTGAAACCTCGACCCTAGAATAAAGAGAGGGTTTACATCGATTCGGACGACTATGAAGGTCTGCAAAAGGGCCACAGTTTTTTACTAGAATTTTTTGACGTATTAGTATTTTGAGCAAGCCATATAAAAGAAAATATATAAAGATAGTTCCAAATATGGTAAAATCAATGCTGCTGATAATCATTTGGGTATGTCTCCCTAAATTCCTTCAGCAAATACTAGGTGGCAGTTAGGCTGGGGTATAGCTTATCGATTTCAGGTGATCTAAATTTATCAAACGGCTCAATGGTAAGATCTCCTTGGACATGGCAAAACATTGTTGATGCGATTCTCCAAGAAGATTTTCCCTATTTCTATCTTTGCTGCTTTCGAGCTTCTACTTCTTCAGTATGGATAACCTCATGAAAGCCAGCTTTCAGATACCCTCCAGTGAGCCATTAGAGTTGCCTTCCTGATTGAACTAGTATGTGGTTTTTAGGTAGTTGTACAGCGAATTTTTCGCCAGTCAAGAGCCAGGCAAATAGTCCAGGGTATCTAGCTCTACCATGAACAGTAAAGAGAGTCCAGTCTCGATGGAAGCCAGTGATGACATCTCCTACTTTACTTTTGTTTAAGTCTAAGGCTGGAGGAGAAAGATACAGCATCCCATTTTATATGGTGCGACTCAATGCATTGAAAGGGAGTCCAAGACCAATAGCTGTCATCTAGGCAATTGTATTTCCTGCTCCGTATAGTTCTTTTCCCCAGTTACTCATGGTAAATTTGAAATTAGGAAATTATTTGGGATCGAAATTAAATTATCCGTTCAGAGAGTGATGAAATCTCCAAGTGGGATCTAATTTTTCAGTAATAGGAGTCAATGATTTATGAGGATCCTTGAGTTTGGCTTTTTCCTCAATAAAAGGAACCATCTTTTCGTGATGGCTAAACTTCAGTCCCAAAGGAATCTCCCTTGAGCTGAGGTCCAAATTTCTGATGCCTTTTTCGAACTGCTGAGATCTTAACTCAAAGTATTTTTCCATCTGGTCAAGAAAAAATTCATTTTTGTTATGGTCAATCCTTGGGTCATAGGCATAAGCTAATCCATATTATCTTATGAGATCTGCCGTTTTTTTGCAGTCATCCTCCCAACCCGATCGCTTGTATATATAGTTGGTTAAGTCAATTGTGGGCACTTTGATGTTAGAAAAGAGAGCAACTCTTTTGCATGCAAGTTTGGCTAACATAGAATATGAATATATCCATATTAAGAGGACTAAAAGTTTATGTATGATATCATTCTTTGGGCTTTCTCTTCCAATCTTCCTTCAACTATTGCAGCATGTATTCGTCTGCTGTTATGTTAGGGTATACCTTCTCAACTCCGTCATTAGAGAATTCCTTAAAAGGTTTTAGCCTTAGACTTCCCTGAACGTAGGAGTACAAAGCTGGAACCACTCTCCAATTTGATTTGCCGTTCTTCAGGTTTGACTTGACTTGAGCCTCGACTTATCTGTTGTGAATGACCTCGTGGAATCCTGCTTTGAGGTATCCTCCAGTCAACCACTCGAGCTGTTTGCCTGCTTGAATTAGCAAATGCCTATCAGGAATCTTGACTGATACTTTTTCTCCTGTCAACATCCATGCGCTGAGACCTTCAAATCTAGTCGGAGCGTGAACTGTAATGATGCCAAAATCTCGATGAAAGCCAGTGATGACTTCTCCCAGCTTACTCTTGGACAAATCCATGGCCGGAGGAGACAGATAATTGGCCCCATTGATGAAAGTTTTTGACAGAGAATCCTTATCAAGACCTAGGGCGATGGCCGTCATTTAAGCAATAGTGATGTTGGTTTTAAACAGCTACTTTCCCCAGCTGTCTAAGTTCTCGCCGAAATCGGGGAAATCCTAAGGAACAATATTGTGATCGGAGTTCAGGAGCCAGTGGTATCTCCAGACAGGATCGACCTTGGGCTGCATGGGAGTGATCGCTAAATTACCTTACTTGAGAGCCTTCTTTTCTTCAGTATAGGCTTATCTTACTGTTGTATAATTTTATTGCAATCCAACTTTTAATCCATGTACGCAAACATCGAGATTCCTATCACCCTCTTCGAACTGTCTGCTTCGAAGGGCAAAGTATTTTTCCATCTGGTCGAGCAATCTGTCGTTCTTTGAGAGATCTGCTCGGGGGTCATGGGCATACATGAAGCCGCACTTTCTGAAATTCTATCCGACAATGTGACAATCTTACTCCCATCCAGGCTCCTGATTGAGGTAGCGGGTTAGATCTACTTTGAGGGATTCTGTGATGTTACAGAAAGGCCTCATCGAGCACTTGAGCAATCTGGCTAACATAGATATGTGAGCTCTATGATGTAATGAATAATTATAAACACATTAAAGTATGCTACTTTTTGAAGTCAGAAATATCAGTCATTCCTTGCCTGTCAAACTATAGATCTCGCTAGCTAGGTAGTCATAAGCAGATATCGGAGGGTATTGCTGTGATGCCTATAATGTCTTGTAACTTGGGTGTGGTTACATTATCAGACTCTATTATACCTGGCAAAACATAGTCGATGATATTCTCCATAGAGGGCGGCCTTATTCCTGAGCTCTCAACCTCGCCTACTCTGTTTGCTAGGAGTAAACGACCTCATGAAAGCCTGCCTTGATGTGGCCTCCTGTGTACCACTAAAGTTGCTTTCCTGCTTGGACTAAAAGATGTCCATCAGGAACACTGACCTGGAATCTTTCCCCAGTGTTCAGCCAAGCAAACAAACCAGGGAATCTGGATTTTCCATGGATAGTAACAAGGGAAAAATCTCTATGAAATGCAGCCAAAACATCTCCTTTTTTGGCTTTTTCTAGATCAACAGCTGTGGGTGCCAGATGAAAGGTACCGTTTACAATAGTTTTGCTAAAAAAATCTTTCTCCATTCCAAGGCCTACAGCAAGCATTTCAGAGACTGTTAGACATCCATTTTTCATATTGCTCGCCCATTCATCCATAACGCACGACCATTGTGGAAAATCTTAAGGAACAACATTTTTGTCATAACCAAGGTGCCACTGGAATCTCCATTTTGGGTCTCGACCTGGCTTGGTAGGAGTCAGAGATCTATGTGGGTCTTTGAGCTTTTATTTTTCTTATTGATAGCTGGCAAATTTTTCCTACATGCTGTGCATGATTCCAACTGGAGAACCACTCCAATTTGCTACATCGATTGTGGTATTGCCCTCATCGAATTGTCGACTTCTGACTTTGAAATAATTCTCCATTAGATCGAGAAAACGGTTGTTATGGCTAGCATTAACTCGGGGATCCTTGATGACGATGAGCCCGTATTTTTAGAAATTTTAGGCCAGGTGCCGGCAGTCAACTTACCAGTTGCCCTTCTGATTCAGATAATTGGTGATATCGACAGAGGGAACCTTCACTTGGGCGCAGCCATATCTGACCAACCTTGAGAGAAGCATTATTATACAAGAATTACAAATCTTATCCTTATACCTTCCACTATTTTGGATATAAAAGATGTAGATATTTGGACTTTAAAATGGTAGTTAATTATAGTTGTTAAAATTTCAAAAGTGAACGTTGAAGATGCTCGAACATAAATACACCATCATCGAAGGCATAAAACACAACGTCTTTAAGGCAATCGACAACCTCACCAAAAAGACAGTCATCATCAAAAAAATATCATTCTCTGCGGTCTCCTCCAAAGAAAAGGAACACATCGTCCAATAAGTCAATACCCTTGTCAGTATGGACTATGTCCACATTCTCAAATACCTTGACTTCGAAATCAATAAGAAAGACATCACTGTCGATATCGCCATGGAGAACTGCTAGGGTGGCACCATCGCTGATCTCATCCGATAACACAAAAAAGAGGGCAAAAGGATCTAGTAAGATGAAATTTGGAGGATCTTTTACCAGTTAGTCCAGGCTATCGGATATATCCATAGGGACAACATCATTCACCGTAACATAAACCCTAATAGCATTTACTTTAAAGAAAACAAAAGGAGCAATATTAAGCTGGGTGGATTCTCTCTCGTCAAGAAAGTAGATTTTGAAGAAGAGTTTGCCTCCACTGTCATCACCAACACTCACTACCTCTCTCCTGAACAGATCTAAACTGGATTATGCTCAAAAGAAACAGATATATGGGCCCTCGGGTGCCTCATCTGCGAAATGTGCATGCTTCAGAGTCCATTCAGACACTCTAATGAGTTTGAGAAGGCAAAAATGATCAAGGAGTTCAAACCCAAGAAGATCAAGGGATATTCGATTGAACTCAATAGACTAATATACTGGTGCTTGAAGAAAAATCCAGAATAGAGGCCCACCTTGTCCGATATTTAAGGAGCTCCTGATATCAGCTTACGAATTCGTTAACGCCGATTATAATAGAGGTCTCTATGGGTCTTGAACAAAGAGGAGCAATTGTTAAGAAGGGAACACGAGTTGTTCGAGAAGAAGAAAGAACTCTAATTAAAGAAAAATGTAAGCAAATACGAAAGCCTGAAGAAGAAGAACAGCGATGTGCTATCGAACCGCAATATAAGTTATCTCAAGAAGAGCTGTTGATTCTAATTGTTTGGTGTAATATAAATCACTGTTCCATTGGAATAAATTCCACCTTCTTCCCATCGCACTACAAGCCGTTGATCGAGTTGAAGGTGCTCACCCTCATTTCAATCTTGGCGTACTTCTTCTCAGGGTCATTGTCTATCTTCTCAATCTACTTGAAGTCCTGCTCGAATATTAGACCCTTTTCTTACATCCATTGCTTGAAGGCGCTTTTTTTGGGGAAATATGCCCTCTCAAACTTATACCATCTCCAAGGAATCTCCACTTTGATTTCCTCCTATTTTCTCTTGAGGACAAACCGAGGCTTCTATTTCCTGTTGAGCTCTTCTTCTGTGATGGGCTCCATTATATTATTTTCGTATTTTTCGACTTCAAAGAACAAAGGCATCCCAACTATTTTGTTACCTTACAGGTTGATGAGAGCAGTGGCTGTGAAGGAATCCTGCATGATGAAATATCCGGTTCCCTCATTCTTGCCCCCTCTTTGATCGATGATGATGTTCAGAAGACCCTTCACACGTTAGCCGTAAGCTGTAGCCAGGTCTGCCTTGGTAGTGTTATAACCCAAATTGTCAAAGTAGACCCTGACCATCGTATCTTTGGGATAAGTCTCTAAACAAGTCAAATTATCAGCAATAGCAGCCACATCGTTTTACTCCTCTGCTTCGTCATCTGAAACATCTCTAGGTCTGCCAAATTATTTTTCAAACTCATCTGAGTCATCGCTACTGAGGATGGATCTTTCCTAATCTAATTCTTATTCCTAGCTTGAGGAAGGGGGCTCATCAGGTTAAGCATCTTGATTGTAGTAGTTGCCATACTAATCGAACCAGCCTCCAAATTTATCAAGATGGAAGATATAGTTGGTATCTTTGATGGTGAAGGATCGCTGATCGGGCAGGTAGTTGAACACTTCGAATCTTTAGGGTTGGTGACCAGGGTTCATGTGTGTTTGCTTTTTAAAGTATAAATCAAATATTGAAGTTATTATTTTAAACTATTGATTTGGCACTTAGGATTGTGGGCAAAAGATTAATAAACAGCTTGCTTTAGATGATATGTTCTTTTACAGTTGAATATTAGGTGCAGTTTTATAATAAATGAAATTCATTTTAAAAGGGAAGGAGTTCATCTCTAAAAAGCTATAATAACTCGATATCGCCACCGACAATCTCGACTTAATCAACTAGCAAATCCCCAGCAGACTCAAAGATCCACTCAGAGTCCTTCAGAATCCTCAAATAGATCTTGAGGGCAATGAAGCATACGAAACCTACTTCAAAAGCTACCCTAACCACCATATTTCACACTACCTCCTCTAAAAATACCACATGGCTGTTTAGACTAACTCAATGCCTCCGTAGTACAAAATGCCAAACAGCGACCCAGACATCTACATTCCCAATACCAATAAATAACTATAAAGGAAAGCGTTGCTGCTAAAGGAAGTTGTTGATGAGTACGACTAGGGGTATCACAAAATTGACGATGCTATCATCTGCATGGCAGTGATCCATTTCCACCATAAAAGGGGCACAGAGATTGAGTATCGATATCCTCAGACCAAGGTCGTGGAGGACATTTAAAATTTGATAGTACACCATGCCATGCCCGATTCTTCACACAACAAAATGGAAGATTATAATTTTTTCAACTTCGAAGCCAATTTCAAAGGTAAGAAGCGGATGCTTTTTGGAGTGAGCTATTTCAAGCAGATAAAAGTCACAGAGTAGATGAAGTAAAAGAACAATTAGATCACCAGATCCTACATGCAGAAAGCCCTTGCTGTCATCAGTACTCTTCCTCTTTTCGGCTATCTCAAACTACGACTCGCCAGCACCATCAAGCTATTTTTTTCAGATTTAGATAATTACGAACTGATCAATGCAGCATACAAAGACCTCAACAAAAATGTAAGTGAGTCATGGCCAAAGCTAGAAATGAATCAAATCTATATCGGAAGCGACCTCAAGACTATCATCAAGTTGTTCGGGGTTCACGAATTCTATGAAATATGGAAGGCTGTTCTGTACCAAAAAAGGGTGGTTATTTTTGCACATTCCAGCTCATCAGCAAGTTCCTTCATTATTTCGCTATTGACACTCTTCCCTGGATTGAGCACTTTTGGTCTTTTTTCTAAACCTATCAGCAAATACATGCAATCTCTCAGGTAGTATGCCCTTCCTTTGAGAACTTTCAGCAGTGATAATTTTATGTCCATGTCTTTCCACATTCAAGATTTCCATCTGCTCTCCCGTTTCCAGAAAAGTAGCAAGGGAAGCTTCCTACTGGGCACAACCAATCGTCTGCTCAAAGAAGCTAATGATTATGGAATAGAAATGCTGATAAATTTGGAAAATTGTACAATTGATAAGAAAAAATCGAGGACACCTTGGTAGCCTCTATCAAAAATTGAAAAATCATTCATAGCCAAAATCTAGCATATAATAGAAAAGGAAAAAAGCCTGGGCTATGATGGCAGCTAAGATATGATCAGGAACAAGTTCCATAACTTCCTTAAATTGCAACTCGCTGGTATCATGCGGGCCAGCCAGTAGCTAACAAAGTGGACTAAGAGCTGCAAATAATACTAGAAGAACAACAAAAGTAAAAGGAGCAAGTCAAAGAATAAAGAAAAGAAAGCTGACTACGAGGTCATGGAGGATGAAGGAGAAGAAAGCCCAGAACAGTCTCGTAAAAAATCAGAAGATTTTCCTCCCCTCATTCCGACAGAAGTCTCGAATACTCCTTTTCCTGGCCTACTTCTCACAAAATCTTTTCCCTACTTCTTGCAGTTCCATAACGAAAAAATTCCTGACATCATAGACCATCGTCTCTCGCCTTGCCTCATAATCTAAAACTACGAGTATGTGCTCAAACTGCAAGACGATGAGTTTGTGCTTTATAACTGGAATTAAAATAAGCTGATTTTTGGCAAGGGCAGGCCTAACGATTTCAACGGAAAAGAGATCAAATTTTATACATAAAACAGAGAGTAATTGGCTGCCAAGTATATATACATTGGACATGCTGAGAGGTATAAATTTCACAAAAATGGTTTCTTCCTCGATAAAAATTAAATCTATGAAGGATAGTATGAACATGGAGTGAAAGACGGATACGGTAAGCTCACCAACTCAGTGCACAAGTACATTGGCAACTTCAAGAATGACCTTTATGATGGAGATGGGCAGTTAGTGGTCGGCCAGGAGATATATGTGGGCGAATTTAGAGAAGGAATGAAAAACGGCAATGGAAAGAATCAGGGATAAATCGACTATGATGGCTAGTGGGTCAACAATAAACCCGAAGGTAGCGGAGTATACAAGATAGAGGGAAAAGAATATATGGGAAGATTCAAAAAAGGATCTTTTTTGGATGATCATTAATACACAGTCAGATTTGAAGATGGATCACTCTTCAAAGGAATGCTGCACAATAGAATGCCAGACGGAAAAGGATATCTCATTGATGATAAGGGAACTCGCATGGTGGAGTATAAAAATGGCGAACTGATCAGATAGATATTGGAAAGTGATGACTAGTCAAGTAAAAGTAGCTCAAAGCCAGAAGAGGCCGAGAATAAAGCTTCTGAGGAGCCAAGATAAGCTGAATAAGACAGTAAAAATAATATTGTGCCTCAGAATTAAGAATCAAAAGAAAAGAATATTGCTCCAGTAAAATAATAGGATCTTCACGAGGCATCATAGGAGAAAAAAAACCAATAGCCTCCAGCCCAAGAAAGTACCTGATTCTTAAATCGATCACAATATTGAGTCTTCCATCTCAAAATATTCAAAATAAAGAGATCTTCATCAATAACTCATTCGGTAGAGGGTTTGCCCCATTGAGTTATTTTCCTTGACTGCCTGACCTGGTCCAGGACAATTTAAGTACTTGTTCCCGTCAAATATCAGCACGTGACCAGCCGATCCATCGCCTCCCCACCCAACGACGTCTCCTCCCGATAAATCTTTCTTCTCGACTTCTTCTCCTCTTGTCCATAGGGATGAATGCTTTTGTGGCATTCCAAGACAATCCGCAACGAATCCCGTACATCCCATAGCATAGACTTTGCCAATTTTTGATCTGGCAGTTGCCACATTCACACTTGACATATCCTTAATCCAATAAATACTTTTTTCCTATCTTTGTACTTATTATCAAACCACAAAATAAGTATTTCACGGGTACATAAATCACAACATGAATTAAAGAGGAGGAGATTGCTCAGTTCTCTTTGTCAACACTTAAACACCAGTCTCAGTGATCAGGAAGGTATGTTCAAATTGAGCCGATCTTTGCCCGTCAGCTGTGACGGCAGTCCAGTTATCTGGCCAAGTGATATCCTTATGCACCCCGGCGTTGATCATAGGCTCTATCGTGAAGATGTGTCCAGGTTTCATGAAACCTGTCGCTTTGTTGTTGGCGTAGTGAGGAACATTTGGGGCACAGTGGAATAATGAACCAATTCCATGGCCGCAGTAAGTCCTGTTTACAGAAAGGCTGCATAGAGTGAAAGTTACCCGTTCTATTCTATAAATTTTGTGATAACATTTCCAAGTTATCTGTACATAGTTCCTGGTTTGCATATTTCCATGGCCTTCTCCAAGCATTGGTAAGCTTTAGTGACCAAAAATTTGCTAGATTCTGCAACCTAGCCGACCAGGTAGGTCTCATTGAGGTCCACATGCACTCCATTCTTGTAAACAGTCACGTCCAAATTTACAATATCTCCATTTTCAAGAGGTCTATCATCAGGAATGCCGTGGCAAATTACTTCGTTTACTGAGGTACATAGTGACTTGGGGAACTTGTAGTAGTTCAAGGGGGAGGGATATCCATTGTTCTAAATGATGTAGTTGTGAACAATCTCATCTATGCGATCAGTCGTCACTCCTGCCTTGACAGCTGCATGACCAGCGTCAAGAGCACCCCTGGCGATAACAGCTACATCTCTCATTTTCTGGATATCTTCAGGTGATTTGACTTCATTCTACTTTTGCCACTTTGATTCTTGTTACTTTTTGGGAAGAGAAGTATAGTAATAATCAGGCTTGACGATATGTTCAGGGACTTCTCTCCTCTTAGAAATGATGCCTGGTCTGAGAGGGCCTGTGAACTTAAAACCTTCGTTTCTCTTTTTTTGAGTTTATTATCTGGGGATGTGGATTAGTTTGTGGATAGGCCAGGTCTTTTTGAAACAATCCTGAGCACAGAAATAAGATGGATCCAAATCCATTTTTTTGCAAGTGGGGCAAACCATAGTTGCTTGCTTTTTACAGCCGGGTGTCCAGCACAAAGACTCCATATAACTCAACAATCTATTATATATAAGGACTATGCTTTCAAAAGACACCCAGCAGCATCCTATTGTCGACTGGCCTCGATTTATTGCACATTTGAGTTAATGAGCGCCTGATGATGTAATGACAAAGTATTTGAATAAATAATAATTTCCCACCAAAATGAAATAGCTTTCCGACATGCTCATCCTTCAGCAAGTCAGCGAGTCAGACCGTACACGCATTCTCAGAGTTAGTAATCTTAACGACGCTGCTGAAAGTACCTGTTCATCTATTCAGAAATGTTGAGATTATTCGCTTTGGCCAAATATTATCAGTCTTCAGAAGATGAGGAAAACCTGGTCATTTTCGATATGGGAGAAGTGCTTGAATATTTCGACAGCTATCGTGACATTCGCTTTTTATAGTCTTCAAAACCTGACAACTCTGAAATGCAAGATGAGAATGAGATGGGCTAGAGGTACATGAAAGTGTTTGAAAAAAAGGCCCTGCTGGATCACCTTGTGGATAACTTTTCTGAACTGGAAGATAAGACTTTCTCTGGAGAAAATTCAATGAATCCAGAAGGTTGATCTTTATTAAGCTTTAGTATAGACAATCAGCAATTATCAGTAGTCATTGAAAATACAATTCGATTGTATTGAAAATAGTGCTACTCAGCCCATCTTTTCTCTTTAGTACATACTTCTTTGGCCTAACGCGCTTTGGTAACAGGACCACTTTTCTTCTCGAAGGAAAACGAAGTCTTTAATACTATTTCTATCTATTAGCTGGCTTTCTCTTTCTATTTGACCTTCTTTCAGGGCATCTTGGCTAAGGGTCTACTACTGGTACCATTCTTCTACTTCTGGATTTCTAACTCTACCTTTTCTCTATTTTTGTGCTTTATTACTTATTTATGTATTTTTTGCTAAGAGAGTGTGTTTTTTCCTCTTCACTGTTCTGTTTTCTTTCCTCCTCATAGGAATCTATCGTCCCGTGATTGATCCTCATATTATGCTGCTATCGATTTTGCTAATTTCTTTTAT